>Ga0208872_1000043_pt1 | contig 128554 bp, 137 predicted proteins | sample CryBogCBH12Aug08_FD_185508 | JGI IMG/M metagenome (GOLD analysis project Ga0208872, IMG submission 185508) | Freshwater microbial communities from Crystal Bog, Wisconsin, USA - CBH12Aug08 (SPAdes) | ecosystem: Environmental > Aquatic > Freshwater > Lake | place: Crystal Bog, Wisconsin, USA...
AAGTGCTACTGATTTGTCTTTCTTAAGTGTATCCAGTAACTGGAATAATACAACAACTACAGTAAAATCTAATAGTGCAAATTGGAATAGTGCTTATACAAATTTGGTTTCTAATAGTGCTGCTTATCTAAGTGCTACTGATTTGTCTTTCTTAAGTGTATCCAGTAACTGGAATAGTGCTTATACAAATTTGGTTTCTAATAGTGCTGCTTATCTAAGTGCTACTGATTTGTCTTTCTTAAGTGTATCCAGTAACTGGAATAGTGCTTATACAAATTTGGTTTCTAATAGTGCTGCTTATCTAAGTGCTACTGATTTGTCTTTCTTAAGTGTATCCAGTAACTGGAATAATACAACAACTACAGTAAAATCTAATAGTGCAAATTGGAATAGTGCTTATACAAATTTGGTTTCTAATAGTGCTGCTTATTTAAGTGCTACTGATTTGTCTTTCTTAAGCGTCTCTTCAAACTGGAATACTGGTTATGCTTATTCTACTGCTTATAATCTAAGTGCTTCTAATTATAATAATACCTTCTCTACCGTTCAAAGTAATAGTGCGAATTGGATTTTAAATACCACAACAATATCAGGGGTAAATGGGCTATCGGGTGGTGGTAATTTATCAACAAACCAAACACTTTCTTTGGATTTTACCAGATCAAATATTTGGACTGGACAACAAACATTCAATACTACTAATGCGTCAACAGTAGGGAGTATAATTAAAGGGACAACATCACAGACAGCAGATTTATTACAATTTCAAAATAGTGCAGGTTCAGTAATGCAAAAAATCAAGGCAGACGGAACAACAACCATAATAGGAACATCTGCTACAGAAACGCCGATATTGGGGTCTGAATTGTTGACTACTGCTCAATGGACTTCAGCAAATTGGACTGGAAATTTCACAACTGGATTTTCTCATATATCTTCAGCAACAATCGATTCATTAGTAAGTAATATATCCGCCGTAAAATCTTTATATTATACATTAAATATAACAATTTCAAATAGAACAGCGGGATCAGTAACTATGAATTTTGGTGGATTATCATATCCAACCATAATATCTTCTAATATATATGCAGATATATCAACATCCACATCACCATTTATTATAATACCAACTAACGATTTTTCTGGAACTGTTATTGTATCCGTAAAACAAATAATAGCCCCATCCAATCCAATTTTATCGGTTATAGATAGTTTAGGAAATACCATAAATGAAATAAGAACTGGTGCATCAACACGATATAGTACATTTATAGGAGTCGCTGCTGGCGGATATCATACAAAAGTATTATTTCCTGTAGGCGCATCAAACAATGCATTTGGTTATACTGCATTACAACATCTTACTATGGGTACACAAAATGATGCTTTTGGTTCTGGAGCAGGAACGAGTATTACTTCAGGAAATAATAATGTTTGTTTTGGGTATTTTGCTGGAAATGGTATTACCACAGGTGGAGATAATGTATGTTTAGGCGCATATTCTGCACCAATAAATAATGGGAGCTATAATATATCTATAGGAGCATATTCATCACAAAGCAACACTACTGGAGGATATAATACATCAATTGGTAATTGTGCAAGTAATAAAAATACTGTTGGTAATTTTAATGTATCTATGGGAAATGGAAGTTTATTTTCAAACCTTAGTGGAGGTTTCAATATAGCATTAGGGAACACATCATTATATACCAGTCTTGGTAATAATAATATAGGACTTGGCGCACAAGCAGGGTATTTTTGGACTGGTTCTAATATGTTATTTGTTGATTCGGTTGCTAATTACAATAGAAAAACTGTAGCAGATAATCTATCAGCATCAATTATTACTGGTGTTATGGCGGTAAGCCCCGTTAATCAAATTCTCACATTCAATGCGTTAGTTGGTATTAATGCACAATCACCTTCTGCACAATTCCAAATAAATCCCATAACAACGTCAACAGTCGGACAGATTATCAGTTCTATATCAGGACAAACAGCGGATTTATTACAATTTAGAAACAATGCGGGAACAATATTAGCAAACATTAATAATAGTGGTGCGTTATCCGCAGCAAGTATAACTAAAACTGGTGGAACTGCTTCACAATTCCTTAAAGCGGATGGTAGTGTCGATAGTAATACATATTTGACATCAAGTGGTGGATTAACATTAGCATATACAGCACAAACTGCAAATTATGGAATACAATCTACTGATTATCTAATAAATTGCACAACAAATTCATTTAGTGTTACGTTGCCATCAGCTACGAGTATTGCAGGTAAAGTGTATATAATCAAAAATTCTGGAACTGGAAACATTACAATATTAACGACATCATCACAAACTATAGATGGACAATCTAGTGGGTATTGGATTATATCTAACAAAAATTCGATGGAACTAATGTCTGATGGTGCAAATTGGATAATAACGTAACATAAATATAACTATGAGCTACTTTAATACGATATCAACTGTCTATAGGATCAAACGGAGAGAGTATAATTGATTTAACATCATTAGACATATACATAAACTTTTCAGAGGATATATAATTTATGGCAATACAAAAAATAACAGACTTAGGAAACGGGTATACCGCAGAATATTATCGTATTATAAGATTTAACACTTTAATTAATAGTAATACTGAAATTGTTCTTGCTCTATATAAAGACAAAGCAACAAGAGATATAAATGATAATGGATATGTAACAGTAAAATATTTTACTATGAACATACCTAAAGAAGTCTTAATTTCTGGTAATATGTTTACATATGCATATCAACAAATAATGTTACCAAATCCATTAACAAATGAAGATGGCAGTATAACAGAACAAAATTTCTTTGCGGATGCTATAATAGTTTAATTATGGTTATTAACTATGATCCCAATATTTATGGAACATTCTTAGAAGGGTTCGTAATTTCTGCTGTGCCTCAACCTACAAATGTAACTCCGACATTTGCAACAATTGGAGTGTCAAAAGATTTAATTATATCAGGAAAAAGTTTCTTTAGAATTGGTTCCGTATACCTTTCTGGTTCTCCATATACGCCATCAAGCACAATATATAATCCATTTTCTGCGTATCATACATTATCTGCCAATTATCCACCATTTAATGCATTACAAATATCCACAAGTTCGATAAATGTTAATTCTGATAGCCAAATAACAATAACCATTCCACCACCTTCTGCAACAGGATATTTTGATATTATAATTCAAAATTTGGCAGGATACGGAAAATTATCAGAGTTTAGTGAATATTATCAAAATGGAATTTTAGCATATATTGATAATAGCATTTGAAACATTACATTTTTTAGTTAAATAATTGTTAATACTAAACAGTAAATAATATAATGATACAGAAACCTTACGCACCCGCCGCAATACCATCAGGAGGACAATACCCACAAACACAGGGATTTCCACAGACTTCTCTATTAGGCGCATTTGTTTCTAAATTACCTTACGCATATCAGATTATTGATACAATGGTAAGAAAAAATCCAAAATATGAGATTTTTAGAGATGTAACACCAAGAAGAGATGATTTAATTGGCGATGAATCTATTTTTATATCACAACCAAACGATCCAAATCTCGCTGGTAATCCTTCTGGTAATATAATAATAAATAAAGATTATCAAGCTTTTGTTTACGCTAATGTCGATAAAGATAAAACAAATCGTTTGATGGATTATCGAAGAATGTCCTCTTATGCTGAAATGTCGGATTGTTTAGATGAAATTTGCGACGAATGTATTGTAAAAGACGAAAATGATAATATCGCAACTTTCCAATTAAGAGGCGAATACTCACAAGAAGCAAAAGAAAAAGTAGAGAAGGAATTTAAAAGATTCGTAAACATTTTCGATTTAGAAGATTCAGGATGGGAATATTTTAGACAGTTTTTAATTGACGGTGAAGTATTCTTTGAAAATATTATAGACGAAGAACGTCCTGAATTGGGTATTGTTGGTGTTGTGAATATTCCTTGTGAGTTGATAAATCCTGTATATGCAAACACACAAAATGAAATAATAAAAGGATATTTACTAAACAAACCAATAATCCAACCAGTAAATAGCATAAACAAACAAAACAAAGAAGAATTGTTGTTTCTACAAAAGAGTCAAGTTACCTATGTGCATTCCGGTATTTGGAACGAATTTAAAACCATTCGTTTGCCATATATAGACAATGCAAAACGAGCTTATAGACAATTATCATTAATAGAAGATAGTATTGTTATATATCGATTAGTAAGAGCACCTGAACGTTTAGTATTCAAAGTTTTTACAGGAAATATGCCAGCACCCAAGGCAGAAGCATATTTAAAACGCCTCATGCAGCAGTATTGGTCTAGAAAAAATTACGATACTACAAATGGAGGAACGGGACCGGGTGGAGGACGAGTAACTAATGTATACGATCCACAGAGTATGTTGGATTCTTATTGGTTCCCAAAAGATGCACAAGGTAATGGAACTGATGTAACTACGTTACCTGGTGGATGTTTAGCAATGGATACAAAAATTCCATTATTAGATGGCAGAACATTAACATTAACCGAACTAACAAAAGAATACAATGAAGGAAAACAGAATTGGGTATATAGCACAAATCCAGATAATGGAGAAATAGTTCCTGGATTAATTTCATGGGCTGGTATAACACAAAAATCTGCAAAAGTTATGGAATTGACTTTTGATAATGGAAAAACATTAATTGTTACCCCTGATCATAAATTCCCAATTTTAGGAAAAGGGAAAGTTGAAGCTAAAGATTTGATAATTGGTGAAAGTATGATTCCGTTCTATACTAAAGAAGAACCCACGAATAACAATCGATGCTTAATATCTGTAAAATACTTAGATAATCATATTGAAGTTGGAACCCTAACTATTGATAAAGAAGAAGAATACCATAACTATCACACTTTTGCGACAGATTGTGGGGTATTCACTTATAATAGTAATTTGGGTCAGCTTGATGATCTAAATTATTTCCTTAAAAAACTATATAAAGCAATGAAGGTTCCTGCTAATCGTTTTATTACTGATGCAGGTGGCGCAGCAAAATTCACGGATGGTACAGAAATAACTAGAGAGGAATTACGTTTTGCGCGGTATATTATTCGTATACAGAGACAATTTGCTACTAGTATTCGTGATTCTTTCATAGTTCACTTAAAATTAAAGAAACTTTGGAAAGAATTAAAGCTTCGTGAACGTGCAATTAATGTAGAAATGAACGTTCCAACTTCTTTCATGGCAATGAGAGAACAAGAACTCTTAAAACTTAAATTTGAAAACTTTGGAACCGCAACACAGAACCAATCAATGGCACCTTCTTATGCACAAAAGTATTATTTGGGATTAACGGATGAACAGATGCAGGAAAATAGAGAATGGTTAAGAAAAGATGCTGCATTAGAATGGGAATTGACACAAATTAAGGCAAGTGGTTCAAATTTCAGAGAACAAATTGCGGCAGCAGCAGGACAAGCAACACCAGCAGGAGGTTCTGAAGGTGGAATGGGTGGAGGAGGAGGCGCATCAGGAGGAGAAATACCACCAGAAGCAGGAGCATCAGAAACACCACCTGAATTTGGATCAGGAGATGTAGCACCAGAAGTAGGAACAGCACCAGAGGCTACAGAAACGCCGGAAACCCCACCCGCAACTCCTACAGCATAATTGGTTAAATAATATATATGGCAGTTTTACCGTCAGGTTCAGGATTTCGTGGAGGAACATCACTAAATACAAGCATTTCGTGTTATGATGATCTAGCTTTACGTATTAAACATCAATTAGGATATCCACTAATCAACATTGAAATATCGAATGAACAATTATTTGATAATATTTCAAATGCTATCGAATATTTTACTAAATGGGCTGGATATACTGAAGAATTCTTAGTGTTTGATACCAAGAAATATGTTAGTGGGGTGGGTATTGATATTGCAACACTAATAAATCAAACACCAGAAATGTATAGTAGTATGGTTTCAGGACTTTCTACAGGCTTTGATTATGATTTGAATGTTTATCGAAAGGTTGTTGATTGTTTTTCATTTGATATGGGGGAATCTACTGGTATTAACACACTTTTCTCAATGGAACAAGCAATGGCACAACAAATTTATTCTTCCTATATGATTGGCAACTTCGGATTTGATCTTACAAGTTGGCAAGTATTAAAAGGATGGATTGATACTAGAAAAAGAGTATTAGCACAAACCCCACACTTTAGATTCGATAATAGAACACAAATATTGCGAATTATTCCTGAACCAATACCAACAGAATCATATTTAGGACTTGTTGGATGCTACTTAGAACGTCCTATTAGAGATTTAGTAAGAGAACTGTGGGTGCAAAAATATTCTTTGGCTTTAAGTCGTATTTCTGTTGGTGCCGTACGTGAGAAATTTTCCGGGACCACCTTATTCGGTGGAGGAACTATTAGCACTTCTATATTAGCACAAGGATTTCTCGAAAAAGATGCACTCGAAAAAGAATTAATGAACTCTTATCAGGACAATTTACCCCCCTTATTTTTTCTCGGATGATTTTAAAATTAAATTTTATCTTTCAATATATAAACTTCTGTGTAATCACCAATTGCTTCTTCTAATGCATTAAGTTTATGCATAGCATCTTTTCTTGAAGTTACATTCACATAAACATCAAAAACAAAAGTCTTTCCATGTGATGCTTTCTTTTTTGTTACATCCGTTCCCCTATCTTCAATAGTAAATTCACCATCACCTATTTTACCATCCAAAGCTGGAATAATTATTTTAGTTCCAAAGGGAAATTTTGGATGTGCGGCGATTGTTATTCCTTCTTTTGCCCTTCCTTTAATAGATGATGCGATTCTATCCCCTCCAGCTTCTCTTTTATGATAAAACGTAATTCGAGCAACCATTTTTTGTTGAATTGCTGATAAAGGAGGAACGGAATTCTGATGCATATGTTTTTTAAACTCTTTATAGTTAAATGCCTTGTTATTACCACTTTTCATAGAAGCACAAGAGCATAAAAAGAGTGATAACATCGATATTAATATGTAATTTATTGTTTTCATACCTAGGTTTTATTTATCCAAACCTCCAATTTTAACAAAAATTTAAAAAAATACAAGAAAATTCTCACTTTACATATAAATACATACAAATAAGTATAAATAATAACATGGGATTAAAATTCATAGTAGAAGACGTTCACGAAGATATTGACTTCTTAGTAGAAGAACAAAATAAAACTGGTGAGAGAAAAACTTTCATAACTGGTCCTTTCATGATGGCTGGTAGTCCAAATGGTAATGGACGTATTTACAACATTGATGAAATGGTTAGTGAAGTGGATCGATATACAAAAGAAATGATTTCATCTCGCAGAGCAATTGGAGAAATGAATCATCCACAAAGCACAGAAGTAAATCCAGTTAATGCATGTCACGTTGTTGTCGAGTTAAAGCGTAATGGAAACTATTTTATGGGAAAATCACAAGTATTATCCTCTCCTATGGGTAAATTACTTGAAAGTTTCATTCATGATAAAATCAAACTTGGTATTTCAACTAGAGGATTAGGGCATATTGCAGAATCAAGTGGTGGAAAAAATGTATCCAATTTCCGTTTAATTTGTTTAGACGTAGTTCATCAACCATCAGTTCAAAATGCGATGTTAGAATCAGTAATGGAAAGTAGAGAATGGGCAATACGTCCTGATGGTTCTATTATCGAATGTTCAATGGATGCATATAAAAATTTAGATAAAAATTTAAAATCTATTCCAAATAAAATGCGCGACGAATATTTAAAAGAACAACTTTTAAAATTCATCAATGCAATTAAAGCAGCATAAATAATATTATGAATAACCAAGAAAAACAAGCAATACAACAATTCATAGCACATATGTCTGTAAAAGATTATGCAAAAGCAGAGAAATCTTTACAAAATGCTGTGGAAGAAAAGCTAAAAGAAATAATTCGTAAAGAAACTGCCTCTCCAAACGAAGAAAAATAACACAAAAAGGTTAAATAAATTTATACACCATGAAGAATTTCAAAGAACTCTTAAAAGAACAGTTTACAGACTTAAGCGAAGATTCCTTAATTGCTATCAACGAAGCCTTTGATTCCGCAGTTGAAGAAAAGGCAAAGCTTCAAGTCGAATCTGCTATCATCACAAATGAAGAAGCACAAACTAAAGCAATCAATGAATTAAAAGAATCTATTGATGCTGACCATACTGAAAAATTAGAAAAATTAGTAGAAGCTATCGATCAAGACCACGCTTTCAAATTCGAATCTGCAATTTCCAAACTTGACGAAAAACATGCTGGTATGTTGAAGGAAGCAATGGCAGCAATCGACGAAGATCATGCTGCAAAATTCCAACAAGCATTAGATCGCATTGACGAAGAACATACTACAAAAATGTCAGAAGTAGTTACTGCTATTGACGCTGACCATGCAAAGAAATTTAAATTAGCATTCAATAAATTAGACGAATCACACACCAACAAATTACAATTAGTGATCGATAAATATGAATCACTATTAAAAGAAGAAGCTGTTGCATATAAAGAAAGCATCATTGAAGACATTGATGGTTATATGAACGTTTATTTAGAAAAATTGATCCCTAAAGATCAAATCTCGGAAGCCGTTGCAAACATCAAGGCTAAAAAAACTTTGAACCAAATTAGAGACTTAGTTTCCATCAGTGAAGAATATATCGACACTGAAGTTAAAGAAGCACTCCAAGATGGTAAAAAAATAATTAATTCTTTGAAAAAGGAATTGAACGAAGCACTTAAAAGCAATGTTGAAGTCAACAAGAAGTTGAACCAAACAGAAGCTGCTTATTTGCTTGAACAAAAAACAAAAAATTTAGCAGACGCTACAAAGGCGCATGTTAATAAGCTACTTAGAAATAAGTCACCCGAATTTATTCAGGAAAACTTTCAGTATGTAGTTGAGATGTTCGAAAAAGAAAGCATCGAAAAAGAAGAAGACGCAAAAGAAAAGATTATGTCAAAACGAATCAATGATTCGATAGACCGTCCTGAATTTGTGTTCGAAGCTGAAACGATAGCTACTTATCCAACTGAGAAGGAAACCTCTCCTGTTGGGGGATATCTGAACGAGATGAAGAAAAAAGATGGGGGTAGATTAAGTTTTACTCGCTAATCGCTTTATACTCAATTTAAAGGTCGAAAAAAGGAAAAAAATACACAAAACTATGGAAAATCTTCTACACATCGATAAAGTGAGAGCAGAACAACTTGTTGAAAAGTGGAGTCCAGTATTGGATTACACTTCAGACAAAGTTTCCGCTATTACCGACGATCATACAAGACTCAACACCGCTATCTTGCTTGAAAACCAAGAGAAATGGTGCTTCGAAGCGGGTAATACTAGTGGTGCAGGTGGTGTTTTCGGTTCTGGTGGCAGCAATGCAACTCAGTTCTCTAATGACACTTATGCTACTGGCGATGCTCGTTTACCTAAAGTTCTGATTCCAATGATTCGTCGTACTTTCCCCGAACTCATCACAAATGAGATCGTGGGTGTGCAGCCAATGACAGGTCCAGTCGGACTTGCCTTTGCTTTGCGCTACAAGTACGAAGCATCTCCTCTTGGTTATTCTGGTGGGTCTACCGATGGTAGCTTATCAAATAGCGTTGTAGGTGGAGCACAGAACATTAGTCAGGGAGCAGAATTAGGTTACAATTACTTGAACACCGCTTTCACTGGTACATCCAGTCAGGCGTTGACAGGTGATTCTACTTATTTCGTTAACCCTGTCGAAGACACTGGTGTTGCACAGTTATTGAGCCAATTTGAATTAACTTCAAACATCCCTCAAATGACTGTATCTTTCGAGAAAACTGCTGTTGAAGCAGGAACTCGTAGGTTAGCTGCTCGTTGGTCTGTCGAACTCGAACAAGACTTGAAGAACATGAATGGTATTGATATCGACAGCGAGTTGACAAACGCGATGTCCTATGAAATCCAAGCGGAAATCGACAGAGAAATGATCATGAGAATGATTCAGGTCTGTTTGAACGCTGGAGCTAACATTGGATATAGCATTTGGAATGCTGCAAGTGCTGACGGTCGTTGGTCTGGAGAACGTGCTCGTGACTTCTACAACAGAATTGTTGTTGAAGCTAACAGAGTCGCAATCCGCAACCGCCGTGGTGCTGCAAATTTCATAATTGCAACTCCTCGTATCTGCGCTATTCTTGAAACACTACAGAATTTTTCTTGGCAGTCCGTAAATGGTAATGTTAACACAACACCAGTCGGTATTGCTAAGGTAGGTTCTATTGGTGGTAGATTCCAAATTTATCGTGATACAAGAACAGAAGCTCAAATCAATCAGGGAACAGCACCTTATGGTGCTCCTGGTAAGAATGCTAGTTACCACCCACAAGGTCGTGCTGCAATCGATTACGCTCTATTAGGTTATAAAGGACCTGAGTATTATGATACTGGAATCGTTTATTGTCCGTATATTCCTGTGATGGTTCAGCGCACAGTTGGACCGAATGACTTCTCTCCAAGAGTTGGTTTAATGACACGTTATGGTGTTGTTGATCATATCTTTGGTGCAAATCTATATTATCATTTGGTAATATGCCAAGGTTTGGGAACTGCATTCACACCGGGACAAACGGCAGTATACCTCTAAGGTCTGCTCGAAAACGCGAACTAAGTTCACACAAAAATATTGCTATGGTAAAGGACACTGTAAAAGGTGTCCTTTACTTTTTGTACACATAACGAACTTATAATTACCACAATCCCAAATTCTAGTATATCCATTCGCTATCATATTTTTATTTTCTGATAATTCGGGATTGTATATTTCTAATTTCTTTTCTTGTATAGACTTTCTGAATCCGAATCTGTATAATCTTTCCAAATATGTTTTAGTATAGTAATAATTAGGTGTTGTTACGTGTGCTAAAGTGAATCCTAATTGTTTATATAGGTTTCCTTGTGACCATCTTCTATCAGCATATGAAGTTATTGATATTGGATTATAATGAGTTTTAAAATGTGATAACAATTTTCCCGCACCACCCACAATAGAAAAATTATTAACGGAACAATATCTTATTAGTTCATATACATCTTTAGTATTATTAGAACCCAAGACTATCCGTAAATTAGAAAAAGTCATAATAGCAACCATACGATCCTTATAAAATAGTCCTAAGTTTATTGGAGTATTTACATTTCCTTGGATATGATATTTATTCAAAAATTTGCTTTTAGTTTTATTATCTATTTCTTTTACTATACATTTTCTTGCATATATTCTTCTATTAACTTTTCCTAATATATGTTTAATTCTACTGAATACTATTTGTTCTTTTGATATTAATTCATCTTCGAATATTTGTAATAGTTGAATTCCTTGAGATTCCGCATTTTTAGTCTTTTTAATATGGTAATTTTTATCAGGTATACATTTCTCACTATGCCAATACAATCCATTAATTTCTATACCAATTGATTTGTCTGGTATATAAAAATCTATCTCCTGTCCTGTTGTTAATATTTTTCGTGTTCTATATTCATAAGAAACGCCTAAACTTTCTAAGAAACGTTTCATTTTTATTTCGCTTTTAGTTCCTTTGGGTGAGCAATACGGACAATATAGTGGGTAATTATTGTTTAACCATCTTTGAAAATGTTTACTACAGTGCTTACATTCCCAATTGTAAAGAATGTCATATGATCCCGCTCCTTTATATTCTTCTCTAGTAAAAAGTGGAATTAGATCAGGATATTTCTCGTTCAAAGAATTATAATGTTTATCCAATGATGTTTTAGACAATGCTGCACCATTACTATTCCGTTTTATGTCTCCTGATTTTATTCTGTTTTTATATTCTTCGGTTTTTGTATAATTATCAACACCATATTTTTGTATGTTGGTATTTCTGATCTTATCTTTTCCATATTCACTAGATAAAACATTACCAGTTCCATATTTTATTATGTTTGTTTTTCTTTTAACATCTTGTATTGTATCCATGTCTTTAAATCTGCATGAATTTGAACAATATATAGGATATCCATTATTAGCATTAAAAACAACTGGCGAATTGCATATTCTACATAGTGGTATTGATGTAATGTCATTTATAAAGCAGTATACTCTTCGTGAAAATGGTGTAGTATTAGAATCCAAGAACAAAGTAGCCTGTAATATTTCTTTATATGATAATTCTCCAAAATTATCAATAAACAATTTCGGTTTCATGAATCTCGTAGAACCTTTATATTTCGTTTCTAAGAAATTCTGTATATTATGTTTTAAATCTTGGAATATCATTGGTTATAAGTTTTTATGAATTTATAATGTCCACAGTCCCATATTCTAGTATATCCATTTAGAATCATATTTTCATTTTCAGTCAAGTCATGATTATATGTAACTAGTTTATCTTTTAATAAATGTTTTTGGAATCCGAATCTATGTTTTCTGGTATCATTAATGACATACCAGTAATTGGGAACGGTTATACCTTTCAATTCAAAATTAAGAGATTTATAAAGATTCCCAATTGACCATCTTCTATCCGCGTAAGAAATAAGTTTGGATGGTGTATATGTCTTTTCAAAATACGAAAGCAATTTTCCTGCTCCTCCGATAACAGTAAAATTAAAAATTGTACAATATCTAGCAAGTTCACATTCTCCAATTTTTTGGTTTTTATATCCTAATGCTTGTCGAGTTGCGGAGAATGTCATTACAGAAACTAAATGGCTCTTATAATACAATCCCAATGAAACTTTACTTTTGTCGTTTCCTTGTATGTGATATTTCCTCAAGAATTTACTTTTAGTTTCCGTATCTATTTCTTTGACTTCGCATTTTCTCGCATATATTTTTCTTGATGTTTGTTTAAAGATATGTTTTAGTCTTGATTTACATATTTTATTTTTTTCTTTCCATTCATCTTCAAAAATATGAATTAATTGTATACCTAAATCTTCGCAAAGTTTTGTTTTTTGTGAATGATACCATTTAGTTTTTCCCATTTTATCTGAATGATAATATAATCCATCCAATTCTATTGCTACTGACAATTCAGGAATGTATACATCTAATTCCATAGGTGATATTACATCTCTTGTTTGTTCGATTATTTTAAAACCAAAAGTCTTACAATAGTCTATCAATTCTTTTTCTATAATTGATTGTCCACCACTTTCTATTTTTGGGTGGCATGTAAAGCACCTTGGTATTTTTCCATCATCAAGATTACTTTTTGTTATATTTCCGCATGATATACATTCAAAATCATATATAGCATTAACACCTTTATAATCATCCTTCGTGAATAACAACTTAAAATTCTCCAATCTTGTATTGTTTGTTAATTTATTGAAAAAATTCTGTAAAAATTTTTCTGTTCTTTCTTTTACTAGATGTTTTTGATTTTCTTTATGCCATTTTTGTATTTTTTCTTGAACTTCTGGAATTTTAGAAGGATTATCCACTCCATATTTCTCGATCCATATGGGTTCCATAAAGGTTCTATCAAATGGCGAAGTAACTCCTATAGATTTTAAAGTGGTTTCTTTCTTTTTATCTTTAACTTCTTGTATTTTAGAAACATTATCCACTCCATACTTTTTTTGTATAGCGTCCTTTTTTATTTGTTTTACTACATCTGATCTATTCGAATGCCCCTGTAGAAATTTAGTTTTCCAAGGTGTTTTTATGGGATTTTCGCAACCACAAAGGCATAATATAGGGGAGATTTGATGATTTTGGACATACCACCAGCGAGTTTTAAAATTTGTATTGTCTGGTAAGAATTTAGTATCCTCCAATACCTTTTTATATATCCCATACCATTTAGATTTGGGATTTCTTGAATTAACTACTTGGATAAATGTTGGATACTCTGGTTCCATGTTTGTAATTATCACACAGAATCATAATATGTCAATCCCTATCTTAATTTTTGCAAAGTTGAATTGAAGAAATGGGTAACTTCTTCTTTGCAATTATATTTTTTAACAAACGATTGAAAAATATTATCGTATAAAGTTGCTGTTTTAAACTTCACAAAATTATCTTTTATATACAATCTATTAGAAGAATCAAGAAACGCATCTTCTAATTTTTTTAACAAATCTTCTTTAGATTTTGCTAATTCGAATTGCAAATCTATTGGAATTTCGAATTGCAAATCATACCAAGGAGTTTCGCAAAGATATTGTTTTAATTTTTCATTGAAGTTTTTACTCATATCTTAACATATTTAAGCAAAAATGAATAAATAATTATACATTATGATAAATCAAACTTATACGAACCAATCAGTTTTAAATACTTCTGCTACAATCGCATCAATTAGTGCAAACGTAGGAACAGGATTTTATTTCACATCCGCAACTTCTCCTAATATTGTTGCTGTTGAATATAACACCAATGTTCCATATTTAAGTGCTAATGCTATTACTCCTGCATTAACCGCTTATAATGCTGCGTATACCACATGGACAACAACTTCTGGTGCTTCTGCGTTGTCTGCTGCTGCTTTGACTGCTTATAATGCTGCACAAGTCACACTTACCTCTACTATAAACAATTCATTTTCTGCATATACATATACTAACACCGCAGGATTAACTTTATCTTCTGGTGCAGGAACAATTCTCGTAGACAGATCATATGTTGGAGATATTATAAACTTCAGAAAAACTAACAGACATGGGTTCTTAGCATATTTAGGTGCTACAGGAACATTAACATTGACTGCTAATGGGTTACAGGCTTGGGGACCTGAAAATACTCGTCTTCGTCTATTAGGATATTTCTAATATATACTAACAAATATGAAGAAAGCCTCTTGATTAATTTCATGAGGCTTTCTTTTTTTAGTTTTTACTGCTAAATAATGTATATGTCTACATGTAATTATACAACCCTAATAAATGATACTGATTGTATTGGTGATTCGAGAATTGTAATTAATACCAATTTCACTAATTTAGATAATGCGCTCTGTAATGTTTATAATCCATTTGTGGGTATGGTAGTTGCATTTCCTTCAACTATAGCACCCACAGGATTTTTAAAATTAAATGGAGCAACTATTAATAGAACCACATATAGTAATTTATGGAATTTTGCACTATCTAGTGGAAATCTTGCTACAACAGAAACAGAAAAATCTTTATCCGCTTGGGGGAAATTTGGGCCGGGGGATGGGGCAAATACATATACACTTCCTGATTTGAGAGGGGAATTTATTCGTGGTTATGATGATGGTCGCGGCATAGATTTAAGTAGACTAATTGGAACATGGCAAGTCGATATGTTTAAAAGCCATATTCATAGATTGTTCTCATATTCATTAAACAATTCTCCTGATGGTGCAGTTCCTGTAGAACCTTTATTAACAGAAAATTACATATACAATACTTGGGGAGGGTTGCAAATAGAAGCTACTGGAGGAGTGGAAACTAGACCTAGAAACATTTCATTATTATATTGTATAAAATATTAATGAAAATTTATAATTACCATAAAGCCTCTGGAGAATATATCAATCAAGATATTGCTGATGAATCCCCATTAGAACAAGGAGTATATCATATTCCTGCTTTTGCAACCACTATAACTCCTCCTGAATATAATTTAAAAACACAAAAAATATTTTTTATTAATGGGGAATGGAAAATTGAAAATATGTGCAGTTCATCTATAACATGGGAACAAATTCGTATAAAACGCAACAATATATTAAAAGAAACTGATTGGACACAACTTATTGATTCACCAGTAGATAAACAACAATGGTCTGCATATAGAAAGGAATTGCGAGATATAACAAAAAAATTCACTAATCCTTCTAATGTCATTTGGCCCGAGATTCCAAATTCAACAATAAGTATTTAAAATGGGATATGGTAATTATAGTTTAAACAATGCAGCAAGCGATCCTAATACTCTAGGTGATCTTATAGACATTCGTTGTGGGAAAGATGCGCCAGCAATGCGTAACATCATTTTTGGGTCTTCTACATTTACTTTATCAGGACAATCAACTCAAGCCAAATCTTTGATGTCTAGTGGTAGTATCGATAGTTCAAATGCGATAACACCAGAAAACCATTTATTATTAACACAAAAGTATGCAGCATTAACACAAATAGCAACACAAAATCATGTGATACAACCACAAACGGAAGATAGTGTTAATGATACAAAAATAACAAGAACCCCTGTTGTTGCGCCCACTACAATAGAAACAAATCTACACGATGTAACAAAACCAGTTTCCCCCTTTATAGGATCAACTTTAGGAACATTAACCGGAGCATCAAGAGGAGCAACAGGATCAGGAATACCTAGTATTGTTCATACATTTTTAGAAAGAACAGATACAAAATCAGCAATCGGATTAGGTGCAGCATATCAATCAGTGAAGATTGATGAAATGTCTAAATTACCATCTTCGGTTATGGGCAGTATCGGTGCAATTACAAATACAGCCGGAACGCTATTAAATGATGTGTATGCTGGAACACAAGCTGCAATACAAATAACAAATAGACTAAAAACCAATCTAATAGTATTAGTAGAAAAAACTGCATTTGCTGCACTAGATACATTTATTCCATCGAGTGTTATGATATCTTTCGGGAATTTTAATATATCATTATCAGTATCATTAGATGGATTATTAGAAAAAAACCTCAATAAACTCACTAGTTCAGAAAAATTTAATAACGCATTTGATTCCGCAACAAAACAAATCACTGATGTATTAAAAACACCACAAAAACTAATACAACAATTTATAGTTCCACATTTAAACGCTGGACAATCCAGACTACATAACCCAACTGCGGCATTCGATAAATTATTACCACCAGATATTCATGCGTCCATTAATATCGCCGCAAATTCTTCTAATGTTGGATTAGGTGGAGATGGTGGAGGTTCTTTGTTTACGAAATTAGAAACATCATTAAAAGGAACGGTAGTAGATGGAATAATGAAAAATTATTCATTACATATAAATTTAATGCCACATATGTTTAAAAGTGGTAAACCAATTCAACCATCTACATTTAGTATTGGATATAGACAATCTAGTTATCCTACTAGCACAACATTTAATGGAGAAGTATATCGACAACCGGATTATATACCAACACCAATATTATATTAACATATGAAAGAATATTACGGAAATTATTTAGGTATAGTAGTATCAACTCAAGACCCTGAAAGTAGAGGAAGAGTTAAAGTATACATACCACACATCATGCCAGTGTTAAACCAAAATCTTTTAAAATTATTTGGTGATCAAGCAGAAGATATTATTTCATTTAATGCTGTTGGTGGAAACCTATCAAATGGGATGCCAGAAAATGCTAGATTGTATTTAGAAAAAATATTACCATTTGCAGAACCCGCTTCACCAATTATAGGTGGTTCTTCTCCTGGTGTATTAGACTCTATTGGAAATTTCTTACAAAATGCCATTGGTGGGGGGAGTTATGATAAAAATGCCATTGGTGCTGGAAATACTGGTGTAGTCGCGCAACCAAGCCAAAATAATACATCACCAAATAATCCAAGTAACGGTAAATTGGATAAAGCAAATCCATCGCAATTAGTTCCTATTGGTGGTGGACATTATTTAAATCCTTATGTTGCAGAAAAATGGAAGGCATTAAAAGCTGAAGCGGATGCAGCAGGAGTAAAAATTTCTGTTACTGACTCATATAGAACTTATGCAGAACAAGTTGATGTCGCACAAAGAAAAGGTATATATGGAAAGGGTGGATTGGCAGCAACTCCAGGAAGGTCTAATCATGGACTTGGTAAAGCATTAGATTTGGAATTTAGTGGAATGACTGGATATCAATGGATGTTAACAAATGCTCCTAAATACGAATTCTCGCAAATACATCCCAATATACCTTATGGCAATTCAGAATTTTGGCATTGGCAAATCCCTTCTGCACCCATGACTTCTTCAGCAGTAAATACACCTGAAGCACCACCAGTAAATAATAATGTCGCTGCATCGCCACCCCCACCAGAAGCAAATTTGGATAGTTCCGCAGCTACAGACAATTCAAAAATGTCTGATGGTTCCGCAACCCCTGTAACAACTACTCCATCATCCACACCACCCGCTCCAGTGACCTCTACTAGCCCTTTTGGTAGAATCACCTTATATGGGTATGAAAAGAAAGGACAAGCTGATTACGACACAAATTCTGCAAACGGAATAGGTATACAAAATATAAAATTAGTTCCCAATACAAGTTTCGCAGTTTCACCAGATATAGAATCATTATTTAGAGCAAACGGAATTGCACCAAAAGATACCGTTCAATTATCTTTGGGAAATGGAAATATAATATCAGGAACTTGGGATGATCGAACAGCAAAGAATTTATCTGGAAGATTTGATATTTATAGTCCATCAAAAGACTATCCACACATAGATCAACCAGTAATGGGATTTGGGAAAGGGGATGGTGCTATGGTAACATCCTCTGCACAAGTAATGACAACTACTGATGTTGCTCCTGCTCCTTATGACACAACAAACGTACCAAAAGGGGTATTTTGTATTCCTGCAATTGGTGCTTTATTATGGTGTTTCTTTAGAGAAGGAAACCCACTATTTCCAGTTTATTTTGCCGCATCATATAGAAGTTCAGAATGGAGTGGTGCATACAAATCAGCTAGTCCTGGAATTGGGTTTGATCCTTCTTTAATGGGGAATGATACCATAAACAAAACTAGTTTATTACCAAACAAAGGTGGTGGTATAATTTCAACTGAAGGAAAGGATTTACATGAAGTGTCATTAGTTTCATTTGCTGGAAGTCATTTAAAATTTAGCGAAAACCATACTATGTTATATGCTGCTGATGATTTTCATGCACAAACTGATGGTAATATATTCAATATTGGATTATTAAACAGAGAAACACACACTAAAGGAATTGATAATACTGTAATAAATGGAGATTGTTATATAAAAGTTGGAAATGTGACGGATTCTAGTGTCCATGATGCAATAAATACAATTGAAACATTAATAGGAGAAATAAACAACGAAATGTTGAAACCATAACATGAGCAATAAAAGAACCATACCATGTCCAAGTTGTAGCGGGAAAATTTTAGAAAACAAAAAAGAAAAATCTTTTTTAGAAATGATGAAAGGTGCAATAAAATCTCCTGTATTGCTTCTTAAACTCGTTATTACCCCACCTAGACAATCCAATATAATAGATAAAAAGACTATTTATAAAGGTGCTTGCCCTGATTGTGGAGGAACGGGAACTTTTATCGATCCTACGGACACTAACCAGCAAGAACAAAAAGCAGTAGAAGTTGCACAAAAAAATGCGTCTGCTGTAATGGACGCTGAAGCAAAATTAAATACAGGAGGATTTACCAATTCAAGACATATATCAGTTTTAGGAAATCAGGTTGTAGAAATTGGTGTAGGATTCAATAAATTAAAATCATATGCTGTAGTTGAAGGCGCAAAACCAGTAAAAGCTAAAATTAATATTGGATCAGGAGGAACGACAGGAGGAACAGCAAAAACAAACCAAATAAATGCGACGAATCCTTTAGCAACTCCGGGTGGACAATACTATATAAAATGTAGTAATAAGTTTACTCTTGTTGCTGGTGCTCAAGGAATAGAATTGAATACATCCGGCAATTTAAACATTGCTGGAGGTATAACAAAAATTACTGGTGCTGAAATGAACATCGGATCAAGTATAGGAACAACAACTATAGAAGGAAACCATTTAAAATTAACTGGAAAAACTATAGAATTAACTCCTGCAAATGGAAGTTCTACTGGTCAAGTGCAAGTAAATGCAACATTAGGTGTTGATGGTAATATGATAGTATCTGGTGGAGCACATATTGATGGAGAATTACATTTCATTTCTGCTACTACTACAAGACTCGACCCAAAACCTACTAGCTTTGGTGCATTGCCATTTGAAACTACTGGAAAAGCACAATGGGGAGGAACACCAAAAGAAGCATCTAAATCTGCTATAAAAGATTTACAAACAGTGGTAAAAGAATTTATCAAAGACCCTAGTATGTTTATGTCAACTCCAAGAGGAGCAAATATGTTAGCAGAAAGGATGTCGCATATTGCATACACACTATCATCTCCAGTTCCAGTGGGATATGTCGGATCAGGAATTTATGGCAATTCTACTGTGTATGTTTATCCACATCATCACACAATGCCAGAAACCGCACACGTTCATTCAATGGATTTACCAAATATTAAATTGTTTGATACTGATAAACAGGTAAGAGAACAAGCATCTGATTGCCAAAAACCTCATCCAGTTCCTACCGTTAATGGTGGATTATCAATATTAACGAACTACGGTAAAAGCATGATAGGTTAAGAACTAAAAACCCTTACATATTCGTGCATCAGTTTTTTTGTTAATTCTTTCCTGCTATTATCATCATCAATAACAGATTCAGGAATACTTGCAATCATCTGTATTAAATTTATATAACCTTTATATTTTTTATCATCATATTTCCCAATATTATTAGTAAATTGTGATTTATAAATATCTTCCACTTTTAATTTAGGAGAGCTATATACAGCATTTAACACACTTTGTTGTAATTTGTTCTGTATGTCAACTATATCATCTTTTTTAGTTTCTATATCAAAATCTTCTGGTATTTCCACTGAGCTTAACATAGGAAATTCATGATTCTCACCAAAGACATCAAGTAACAATTTATCCCAAGGATGTATATTATCTTTAGAAAGAGTATCAATACTATCATTAATATCTTTCAATTCATTATTATCCATACAAGTAATTAACTAACTTTATATATTATGTTTCATTTTTTCTTCTCTTAATTGCTTGAACTTTTTATTTACAAACTTACAAATTTCTGATCTTACAATATCATCTTCATCTAACTCCACACAATGAATCCCAACATCTTTAGAATCTTGTGCATTAAACAAATCATAAACTTCTTGAAATCCAGATTTTCCGTATGGTAGATCACTTTGGTCTGGATCGCCACATAATATAACTTTGGAATATTGTCCGATTCTGCTCAATAATGTAAATATTTCTCTTACCGACATATTCTGTAATTCATCAGCACATATAAACTTTACAGAAAAATGTAATCCCCGAGCAAAGTTAATAGGGCATATAGTAAGTCTATTATCCTTTTCTAATTTAGAAATTTCAGACTGTGACAATAACTCTTCTAATTTATCTCTAAATGGAGCCATATAGTAAGAAACCTTATCTGACATACTTCCAGGTAAGTATCCCAATTTAGAATCCGAACTTTCAACTGCTGATCTAACCAAAACTAAATCAGACACCTTTCTTAAATTCAACAATTGCAATCCCAAATACATCGCCAACATAGTTTTACTAGTTCCTGCAACTCCTTTCATAAACAAGATTTTGGTATCTTTATCTAAGAATATATTTATTATATATTTTTGTTTTTCTGTCCAAGGTAATTCTTTAATATTTAAATCATAACTAATTTTAGGACTTTGATGAACATACGGAGAGTTATCCGTTTTTGTTTTATTTTCTAATGTTTTAGTTTCCGTCGCTTTACTCTTTCGAGCAGATTTCTTGGTAGACATATATAATATAAGTTTATTCTTACATTACTATTTATTAAAACTTTCATAAATTAATACACCAAACAAGAATATTTTATTACAATATTACTAAATAAATAAAATGAGCCTAAAACATCACGAAATAGAAGCAATAGTCGAAGAAATTGTAGACTATATAACAGACGAAATTCAAACCCATTTCAGTAAAGAAGCGGATATAAATTATGCACTTGATTTTCTACTAAGCAAAGTAGAAAAATTAGATGTTGATGATTTTTAGGTTATCCTTGCAAGCCTTGAGTGAAACTTCCTGTCGCTTCTCCTGCTTGTACTGGTTGTCCTGCTATAGGTGGTGCAGTTTGAGGTTCTTGTGCTAATCCTGCATTATTCGCATTTGGCAACATTGATGGATTCTCTTCGCTTGTGGGTGTTGGTCCCTTTGCTTCTGACTTAATATCTTGCATCTTTTCAATAACATCATTAATTTGAGATTCTAATTGATCATCAGCAATATCTATAACATCACCAGCTTTATTCAAATTTCTAATTGTTATCTTATAATCATTATCCACACGACTTCTAGTAACGGTTATTTGATAAGAAAGTTTTAATGTATCATTTGTCCATAAAAACGCATTGATATCTTTAGATATTGTTGATGGGATTTCTATTTTTTTTATTTCTTCTCCAAAATGTTCTTGTAGTTCCTCAAAAAGTTTGTCTGCAACGTCTGAAGTAGTGTTCGCATTAAAATCATCAGGGTTTGGTATAGCACTATCATTAGCTTCATATATAGCATTAACAGATTCCAAACATTTCTTCAAATACGCATCAAATTTATTCATATATCTCATTATATTTAACTTATGGTGATAAATATTACAACAATAAGATGATAACTACAGATTTTAATATTTTAAGTGGAGTTACCGTATCCTCAAATTTTCAATGGGGCGGGAGTTATCCTGTGTTATCGGCTGTTCCTGCTAATACCATATCGAATTATATATCTGGTTATGCTCCTGGATTATCAGTATGTTTTATAAATCAATCAAATCCTGATATATTAAACACTGGAGATGAATTGTATTATACTTGGGATTTTGGAGATTTTTATAACCAATCAACAAACACAATTATCACTTCATCATCTACGAGTATGGTATATCATTTGTATACTATGCCTGGGATATATAATGTAACATTAACACAGCAAAAAAAAGTTAAAACCACCACCATACCAAGTTTAAGTGTTAATAATTGTTTTGGTAGATATTGTATTAACTGGACATGGAACAATTTACAATCTAATAGTGTAAATTATTTAAAATGGAAAGATGTTAGTAGCCAATCCACAGTTAATAAAACAACAAAATGGGCAGAAATACCAATTTATGGTAGTGAATGTAACAATTCAAATTTCTCACTATATACTTACAATATCACAAAAATATCAGCCATAAACGTAATAGAAACGTCTCCTATAGCAAATTTAACAACAATATATACTCCCGCAACAGGAGTCTCACCATTTACTATTGAAATGTCTCCATCAGGAACCATATGTGGTAGTTTTCCTATCGAAAAAATAGTTTGGGATTTTGGTGATGGAAGCACACCAAAAATCGTAAGTAGGTATAACACACCGGATTTAACAATATTCACCAATACCAACACATTTTCTTCGGACATCAACGATCCTAGAAACTATAACGCAACATACACATATAAAAGAACCGAAATATCAACATTTTATCCCTCAATTACTGCATATTGTATGAATACCAATCAAAATAGTATATCACAAACAACTGTGGGGTCAATAAATTTACCATCAATAAGTGCAACACCAATACGACTGCTAAAAGTAAGAAATGATATCAACGGAAACCTATATGGAATACAAATTGGTAACAACTTCGGATTAGTAACAACATTAAAGAATCGATATATTCCAACCAATTATGTAGTATATAGCGATTTGGGATCACCATTCCAGATTATTGTAATTGAAAACCCAATTGCACGTTATGGAACATTAGGAACACAAAAAATAACAAACAATATTCCACCACAAAGAATTAATGTTATCAATAGTAATTTAGGAAATCCGTTTCAATTAACTGTAACAGAAGATATAATTACCGGATATGGAACATTAGGAATAGAAGAAATTTACACATACAGCCCACAAGAAATTAACATTATTATATATAGCAATTTAGGTAATCCGTTCCAATTAACTGTAACAGAAGACCCAATTATGGGATATAACATATTAGGAGTAGTAAAATTATAAATATATGAGTAGTAAAATTACATATTCTACAGTAGCTGCAATCAATCCTGTTAAATTGGGATATGAATATTACAGAACCGAACCAACAAACGAAAGTGGTTCTGTGTATAAAGAGGGATATTTTCTTTATAGCTCACCATTTTTTGATGGATTTAAAGATTTCACAATAAACAAAGGAAATGCATTATTATTAACTGATGCGATTTCTTTAACTTCTTTATTTGTTAATGATACATTTTTAGTAGATGATTTACTATTCGCTTCGGTTATTAAAATATCTCCTAGGAATTCTTCCAACAATTATGCAGCAGAAAACCAAAAACATCAAATAATTCTATCAAATTCTCCTCAAAATTTTGAATTGAAAAAAATTGATAATAATACCACATTTATAATCACAAACGAAAAATATTTACAAATATCACCAAATTATCCATATGAAATAACCACAAGCACAGAAGGAATACCAGATTCTGAATTATATTTAAGAACATTCAATTATTACTATAATAATGGATTTATAACATTCTCCATACTAACACCAGAAGGATATCGTTATTTAAATTTCGGAACTGATGGTATTCTACGAGCTACTGGTGTTGCTTTTAACGAAAATGACATCAACGGATATTTATTAGCAATTATCAGCAACACACAAAAAACAAACACATCAATAAACGCTAGTAATTATTTTAGAAATGATTGGATTCGATATTTCATGGATTTAAAAGACAATACAAACAATAAAAACACAAAAATAAATACGATAATATCAAATCCTCCAACTAATTATCTCGTTAGCTTTCCTATCAATAACGTGACTTCTACCAATGAAGTAAATATAAATATCGCAAACTTAAAAACTAATTATACACCAACAGGTGCCAATGGTATAGAAATAGAACAAAGTAATTTAGTAGGATATTTATCATCAATTTATATGATATCCGATTATAGTGCTTCAACAAATGATTTTAGTGATAATAATGGATTTTCTACTATCGGACAACTACCTGTACAATACAATAGAACATTGTATACAAATCCATATACTTATGATGTGATAGCAACAGTTTCTTATACGAGTATTGATGATTGTTTGATGATAAACGACTCTCCTGTTGGAACCCCCATAAATATTACATGGGGATCATACATATATAGGGGATATACATTACCACCATCAGGATATTCATTCTCTTTATCTGCATCAGAAACTTTTAGTATAGGCATTGGAAATTTGGTAGATAGATATGTCGGTATAACTGGAGGTACGGTGAAATTTATTCATAACATTTAATCAAAATTTCATCTATAAATATTAATAGTATGCCAACCAAAATTCAACAAAGAGATTATTATAAGATATTTTCAGGACACAACCAAAACGATGGTTATGAGAAGATACATTTGGGGTATGAAGCATCAACCACAGAAACAATACTAACAAAAGACCAATATACATATTTTCATTATCCATATTTCTCTGAAAGCCACCCATTAAGCGCATCAACTTTAATAAATAATGGTGCTACTGCGGGGTCAATACCAGCAATGGCAGATAGGATATATAAAAAACTTGGTGGATATGGAGACAATACACCTTGGGGAAATGCTACTGGATTAATAGATGGAACTTGGTTGTGTAGTTGGCTATATTCCCCTGCTGCTGATGTTGCTCCGCAGTGGCTTGATAGATATTATAGTCCAGGTAGAATTGCATATGAGGAAGCTTTAATGGGGCTTGTCGATTTTGGAACATATATCACCTACGATTCCGCATTTATAGATATTCCAACTACTTTAATGTTAGAATCTGGTGTGTTATATACATATTTTCACAATGGAGAGTCAACTGCACAAAATATTGTATCTTCTTTTGCTGGAAATGATGGTTCACATTTACGCTTGGAGTCAAAAAATTGGAATATAAGTGCTACAGACACTTCAATATATAATAACCCAATATCTTTTCCTAAATATAGCAAAGAATTCGTCACTACTCCAACAGACTACACAATTTACGAACCTTATGGTGCATTAAATTTATCAAACACCACATTTCTAGATGTTAGAGTTGGATATAACGAAAATCTTAATATAGATAATGAATTTACATTATCATTCGACGTAAAAAATGATGATTGGGCAAATGCAAGTTCATCACAATTAGTAGGAAATTATACTGGAGAAGGGGGGTATGGAATATATTATGATAATTTAAAGTTCTTTTCCTTTTTTGTAATACCAGAAACATATTTTGGGCATTTGTTATTTTTTAATCAAAATGGAAATGCGTATAACGACACCGGAACACAAAGCCTACCAAACATCCCAAGCAATCCATCACAAATCGCAATAAATGGGGAAAACGAATTATTTTTAATAGATAATACCTCAATATACAGTAAAGTTTATAAATGCAATCATCTTGGAAATATCCTTAATACATACACATTAAGTAGTATTAACCAAGAAACATCAAATTGGATATTATCACTATCAGGTAATAATGTAGTGGTTGCTGGAACTACAGATCAAATACTTTATACATTTGATAATTATCTAAATCTGATTACTACCGAACCCTTTAATACCCAAAATTCATCAGATATACAAATAGCATACGATCTTGATGGAAATTTCGTAAGTATATCGGGTTGTAACGATTTAAAATATGACAATATAGGACAACAATGGACAGTTGATACTAATGGGATATTATACTATGATGGAACTATATTTTCTACAATATCCGCTGTACAAAAAATTGCCATTGACCCCGAGAATAATTTGTGGGTGTTATCAGAAAAGAATACTGTTAATAAGATAAATGTAATTACAAAATCAATAATAAACACATTCGAAGTAGGAAATTTAAATGAAGATACAATAATAAAACGAAATATAAGTTTCATAAATTCCTATGATAGATCGACAAATTCGCAAAAATGGGTGGGTTTAATTTTACATTATTCAACAACAGAAAAATTTTTATATCGAGTTTCTTTATTAGGAGATATTATTGATGTAAACCAATTAGAATCAAATATTAATGGATTGGCATTTCCCGATCAAATAACACAGAAAAATAAATTTTCCTTTAATTTTGATGGAGATTTTACTGGATATGAATGGAAAAGGATATTTAATACGATATTGTATAACAACAAGCCGCAATTAAAATTTAAAATCGCGGTATACCAACTTAATAATGTTGGAGACATAGGAAAAACAACAACATTAAGAACATACCAAGTTTCCGTTCCGGTAGATTCCTTTCTAGATAAAACTTGGTATGCTATAGTAGGAACATATAAAAATAATGTGATGAAATTAGGTATAAATTCTTTTAATAACGGAACTACGAATATCCCGTATAATTATACAATAAATCCTCTAAAATTTAATGATATATTTTTCGGAACTTCTAATGGAAAATCATCAAATTTTAATTATGAAACAAACACAACAAGTATAATATTTAATGGATACCTAAATAGAATACGTTTATATGATTATGAAATTCCAGAAGCTTTTCATATAGGATTCATTAAAGAATATTTGATAGCAGAAGATTTAATATGGGATATAGATACTGGAAATTTACAATACATAGAAAGAATTGAAAGATTTTTTAAACATAAACTATCTGGAGCAAAAAGCGGATTCTATAATATAAAACTTTCTGGTTTAAATATCACCGACCCAAATGCACGTTTATTAATAGAACAAAATATAAAAGCTGCGGTTGCATTAGTTCAACCAGCACATACTGAATTGTTAAATATAGAATGGATCGAACCAAATTATAATATAGACAATGAAATATTAGAATTACATAATAAACTTATTTGAACTAATAGATTTTTATTAATAAATAATACAAATGTTAACCGCAATAGATATCAATTTTAAATTAAACAATCAAGATTCTTTAGAGAACTCTTCGTTTTATTTGTTGACATCCAACAATCTATATTCTGCTAAAATTTCTCCATATTCGTTTACAGTAGATTTAACTATACCAGACAATTATGTTATGTATTATATACTTAACCATAATCCATCTACTATTTCATATGATATATCTTCATCTTTATTACTAAATTTATTAAGTGCTTCTTCAATATATCCTTCAGTTTGTTGTGTATCGTTAACATTGGAAGCCAGTGGATTGTCTGCAACAACAGATTTATCCGCTATAATTGTCCCATATTTTCTTTCAGTAGGAACTTTTGAAGCATTTCCATCGTTATATTTTGATAATTTAGGAAACCAACAAATACTAACCCCTTCAAATTATAGACAAAATAGTATTGGAGTTCAATTCTATGGAGAAGGACACACAGAAACCATAAATTTAACAGCACTATCAAGTTTATCTATAGGACAATCATACGTATGGTTTATTAATGGAAACACGACAGCATATCCAACAACAGCAATAAACCAAAATTATTCTACAGTAAACATACAATCTTCTACAACCGGAATTATTACAAAAATTCCAATAGGATTACTAATTACGGATTATATATTTTTATCCAGTTCTCCCAAGTATTATAGAGATGATATTACTGGAAATCCAATATATTATCCACATTATATTTCTACCATTGATCCTAATGGAACCGAATTACAATCTAACACCAAAACATTTCAAAGCATATATATATTGCCGTATGATATAGACATAAAATACAATTTTTATGCGGGTGCTAATGGGAAATTCCAATTACCAAAAACTCAAAATTTATCTGGAGATTATGGTATAGAATGGTTTGATGCTACATTAACAGTATCTATAAGTGGAGAAAGTGTAGATACGTGTTATGGGCTACACGATACTATATGGAGATGGGAGGATTTAGACAAAAACAACCCCAATAACACTTTTGTAAATAAACCCTCTTCTTGGCACAACACAGAATTGACAGCAACATATCCTAAACATTGGGGATATGAAGCGTCTGTATCTGCGACCAAAATTACACCAATACATAAAAAATTGGTATCGACTAAATGGGAATTGCAAAATGTTTCTACTAATTGGGCATATTCTCCATTTACGTATTATTACAACACAACTGGTTCAGAGAATTCTGATAATTATCCATATTTTTTACAATATAATAATGATGGAACCAACATAAACACTTGTAATTTATATGATTCAAATATAATAAATGTTGGTGCAAATACGATTATTACATGTAGTCTTTCTGCACAACAAGGAACATGGAATACCAGAGATGTTGAAGTTGATGTATTAGGAAGCTTTACTATAGATTCTTCAAATTTAATTACCTTATATACTGCTAATAGATATGTATTAAGTGGGACGCAAATTACATTTCAAATTGTTGGATGGAATAAAAATACATTATACTATATAGACGATAGTGAACATGATTTGATAACAACATCAACTGAATTCTATACAATATCATATAAAACCCTTGGAACTAAAACGTTAAAAATCTCTGCCCAAAACATGTCAGGTATTGATACTTACAAGTTTGACAGCATTATAAATGTGGTTTCAGAATACGAAGCAACTAATATATCCGATGTTGAATATCGTTCAGAATATTCTCCATTAATTATTCCATACCCAACCCCTCCATATGTAGCTCCAAATGATTGGGCAGTAGAAGACAACATAAATTCTATTATCAGTAAAATGTATCAAAATTTGAATTATCTGAACATTATAAGTTCTGTTCTAAATAGTGGATACACTGAATATTATGGTTGGCTCGGATCAACAAATAATACAGTCGTAACATGCAATACAGAAAAAACTTGGGATGGACTAATGTGCAGCAACACAGAACAAATACTTTGGGACGATTTTAATTGCACTACTGGAAGGTTTAGTGCTTGTGCAACATACGATTTTCTAACATCTTCATCAGCACAAACCACACAGAATTGTTTAGGGTTATATTGTATACCTTGGAACTGGAAATCTTTAAAATCCACATCTCCAACATCAGAAGTTACGTGGGGCAACACAAAATTTGGAAAAACTTTTGCAAAAAAATGGGGGAATGACGGATCATGCAAATCCTCAACTAATGATACGTTCGAAATCAAATCATGTTTAGATATAGGACAGTGGAACGTGAATATACAAAGTTCTAGAAATTCCGACACACCAATAATCGATGATACATTCGAACAAATTAGATGTGGATTCAATACTTCTGTGCCATGTATATATACCGGAATAGCAAGTAAAAACAATATAATATATGCAATATTATCGACACAAATAATGGTATTATCTTCTGATTATACCGCAACATTATTATCAAACGCAACAACAAACTATTATGGAGGATTCAACAAATTCCAAGACCTTAAAGGAATTGCAATTGATAGTAAGGGTAAAATATTTGTATTGGATAGAACATTAGGAAAGGTTTTTGGTATGACGTTAGATTTATCCTCAGATTCTCCTTGGACTATATACACAGAATGGGGAGGAGTTGGTGGGATCAACTCAACAACTAAATTTTATCATCCAAATGATATATACATAGACCAAAATGATAATGTATATATTACAGATACTGGAAATCATTGTATTAAGAAATTCACAAATAATGGTATATGGACTAATACTATTATTGATGAGGATTTTAACATAAACTACCCATTGAGTGTTATTACTGATAAAAATGGATTACTTCATGTATTAACAACCAAAGAAATACGGGTATATAACAACAATTATACATTAGAATTTGTTTATAATTTTACTCAATACTCATCCGAAGTTCCAATTAAAATAAATTCTAGTTATAGCAAAGATTGTGTATATGTAACATTTAAAACCCAAGTATTAAAATTCTTTAAGAATGGTGCATTTGCTGGATATATATTAGACGGAACAAGATCATGTGTCGAATCTACTATATGCGCTATTCAAGACGAATATCGAAATATATTAATTCCTGATGGAGATAAAATCATAAAATTTGTAGATATATTATCACGGAATAGAAAAAATGTAGACTTACCCGCATCATATTGGAATCTAAATGATATGTTAATACACAAAGAAGAATATATACAGAATTGGATATACAACAAAAGTCTACAAAAAGTTTGGGATAACATAGAAATATTCAGAAATACGTTAATGTTTGATGATAATATTCCATGTAAAAAACCATCTACGTTTATTCATCCAAAAACTGATATTTTCATAGGACAAAATGAAATCGTGTCATATACTGTATTAAATAGACTTGTTGGGTATCTTTGGGACAATTTTAACACATTATTGTCATATTTCGACCCAAACTGTAAATAATACGATAAATAATACAAATATATGGCATGTTCAATCGTTCAATCTATAGCATCTACAGAATGTGTAGGAAATTCATTAGTAAAAATTAATGGAAATTTTTCGGCATTGGAAACTGCTGTATGTGAATTACAGAACAGTTCAAATATTCCAGTTGGTGGAATTATAATGTATTCTGGATCATTATCAAATTTCACTTTAGGCGTTGGTACCACTCCTGATCTTATTAATTTTGCACTTTGTGATGGAACTAACGGGACACCAGATTTGCGCGACAGATTTGTATTGGGATCAACAACTACTATAGCAGTTTCTGGTGGTTCATCAACTACAACTTTAACAATAGATCAAATACCTCCACACCAACATAGCCAAGATGGTAATAATGCATGGGGAGTCGGAACTGGTTCTGGTAACGGAAGTCCCGCACTTCGTCAAGGATATGGTGGTTCTACTGGATGGACTGGTGGAGGACAACCATTTAGCATAATGCCTCCATATTTAAAATTAGCATACATAATGAGGATAGTATAAATTATGAGCAATTGTGGATTTACATCATTAATAGACATAAATTCTTATCTTGGAGACTCGTTACTAACTATTAATAACAATATGAGTTCTCTTGATATTAATTCATCGGACTTATACACATTACTAACATTTTTAACGGGTGAAGTGTTAAAATCTAATAATACAATATTGTCTACGGATAATATTATTACTAGTATGGTATTATCCGCAATTATTGGAACAAAATTTTGTCTTATTACATCAACCGGAACATTATTAACAAGTATAAGCGCAGATTTTGTAAATAATACAAACTATCAAATTGAAACATTTACAATACCAAATTCTATATATAACGACACAACAAAAATCGCCACTAGTGCAAGTTTATTGATATTCAGCACTACTATATCATCAACACCTTCTGGTTATAATAATTCTATACTATTTACTATAGAAGGTATTGGTGGAGTCACAAAGTTCATACTACCAAAAAACCAAACATATAACTATTCTTGGTATTTCAAAAATAATATAGGAATAACAGAAATCTCTAACATTTATTTGATAGGATATATATAACAATATGAGTAATTTAAATTTAACACAACAAATACAAGAAACTATGTGTATTGGTGATTCATTACCAATATTAAACAACAATTTTACGAATTTAGATAACATAACATGCAATCTTAGTTCTATTTCATCTTCTATTATTACTAATATAACTGCATTAGGAAATCTCTTCTCGACTAATATATCAGGAATAACTAATCTATTGAACAATGCAGTAGTTGGAGTATCCGCAACAGGAATTACATCACTATCATCGACTATTAATATGTTTAGTAGAACTATGGTAAGTGTAAGAGGATCAACTCAATGTTATATGCCTAATGATGCATATCCTTTTGTGGGATATACTGGAACCATAACACTACCAACAAATGTTCCAAATACTGCAAATTATATTATTTTACGAGCGAATATTTCCGACCAAAGTTATGTTGATCTATCACAAGTAAATAGTCACGATGCGCCAGCAGAATTCAAAATCAATGGATATACAATCCCTGTCACAAAAAATCCTATCTCAACACTTAATGGCGCATCGTATATAATGTTACCAAAACAAGCATTATACACTTGGAATTGGAGGTTTTTTTATACACAATCGATAACTACAGGATATTGCACACCAATGTCTTGCGTGAATACCCCATTTAATGTAGAAATTATTGGATATTTTTAATACAACAAACAAAAAAGATACAAAAAGAGATAAATAATATTATAACTATGAAAAATGAACTATCAAACATTTATACAAACCAAGTGTTAATCAGCGAATCAAAAACAAAGAATTCTGCTAAATCAGCACCTACAGTAAAAGGTAACAAAGGCGCAACCACCAAGGGAGAATTGGAAGGTGCCGCAAAAGCTAAACCTACCAAAGGCGCAACAGAAAAGGTATCAAAAGATATCAAAAAACCAACTGAAGACAAAAAAATGTCACAAGTAAAAGGAAAACCAACTAAAATGAAAGAAAGTGCAATTCCACAAGCGTTCGACCAAATATTCCAAAGCATTATCAACGAAGAATTTGGTGATGATTTTGCAATAGATGGGGATAAAGTAGAAGATGATCTTTCTGCTGGTGATGAATATGGTGATGAATTAGGAGACGATACCGATAAATCCACAGAAGAAGAAACCGAAGAAGGTGGAGAAGAGGAAGCAGAAGAAAGTGAAGATCAAGTTGCGGATGATTTAAAGGCTGTTGTTGCTCAATTACAAGACTTAATTTCTAAACTTACTGGTGCGGAAGAAGAGGAAGAAGCACACGAAGAAGGCGAAGGTGAAGAAGAAGAAAAGGAGGAGGAAGAAACCGAAGTAGCACCTGAAAAGGAAGAAGAGGCTGCTCCATATGAAGAATCATTAGATTTAAAAGGAACTCTTTCTGAATTAAGCAAGAGTTTAGGTCAACTTCTTCAAAAGAAGGACAATAAAGTAAAAGGAACATTAGGAAAAGCCAAAGGTGGTAAAGCAAGTGAAGGAAACATCCCCGAACAAGATGGAACACCAAAAGCGTTCAATCCTGACATTAAGAAATTACAGAACCCAAAAGGTGCAAATACAGTTTCAACAATCAAGAAAGGCGAATACCTTTTCAAATAAAATAAAAATATAGTTCATTCAAACCCGCTCATTGTTATGATGAGCGGGTTTTTTCGTTAAATAATATATATGGATAAAGTTCGTTATTTAAATAAAGATATTAACGCAAACGAGCGTAATAATTTTAGTCTATGGTGGAAAGAACAAATTGAACATTACGGAACCGAAACGAATTATTATACTAATGGATATACGTTAACTTCTCAAGATTTTATATACGGAGAAGACCCAACTGCGAAATTCTTAAGTGCTGGAAAGATTATAATGGTAACAAATATCACTAACGATTCAATTTTATTATCAAAATTTGGTGTTATGGCAGATTGTGATATGACTGCGGTAATACATATATCAAGTTTTTATGAGAATTTTGGCCCAGGAACAGAACCAAAAGCAGGTGATTTAATTGAATTGTCTGAATATGGGGGATATGGAGATAGACCAAATGGAAGGGGAGCACCCATATATGAAATCACAGAAAGAGATGATGAATATCTTCCAATGACTAATAGATTATTGGGACATTATGTTTTTTACATTAAATGTAAGAGATTCGAATACAGTTTCGAATCTGGTGTTCATGCAGAACCTCTTAATAATCAAGTTAACGATACTACTGCATTTGGTAGATTGTCGGGTGGTTCTAATCCTGAAGAAATCACACCATCTCCAAATGCATCAAATGCTGATATCGAAGGTGCTAAATTATTCGACTACAATCAGAATACGTTATCTAGTCCATATGGGAACTATTAAAGCCCCCAAGAATTATTCGAGGATCGAGCAGCAGTAACATCCGTAATATCAAAATATATTGTAGTAGAAGTTCCGACAGATTCGACTAAAAATGCTCGGACTTTTTGCATTTTACGAGTTTGTGGGTCTATTCTATCTATCGTTGTCTCGTTTCCAATAAAATATTCTTTATTTCCAAACTCTCTAGCAATAGCAGTTCTTAAAAATTGTGAAATGTCTTCGCTTCCTACTTGTGCTGCGGATACTTTATAAACTTTAGGTTCCATATTATTAATTTATACTATCGTTTAAAAAATTCAACTAAAATATACATATTTGATTTTATTATTATACATGATAGAATCGGTGTATGAAAAAAAGATTAATAATAGATGGATCAAATGCTTTACATAGAGCATATTGGATCGCTAACAACAAAAAAGACGTATTTGATAGAATAGGGACAATATTTATTTTTTTAAAATCCCTAAAAACTACAGTCGATAGATTTAAACCTGATGAAACATGGATAACTTGGGATAAAAAAATAAAATACCCATCAACAAACTTCAGAAAAGAATTAACAGGAAATGTATATAAAATACAGAGAGATAAAACCAGAACTGAACAGGTGCATGAATGTCACGATAAATTAGTAGAATGGATAAAGCTTCTTGGTGTGTATCAATTATATCCATATGTTTTGGAAGCAGACGATGTTATTAGTTGGTTGACACAAAACAATAAAGATGGAACGAATATTATTGTGTCTATGGATAAAGACCTATTGCAATTAGTATCTGCAAACACTATCATATACAATCCAATAAAGAGAGTTGACACAACAGCGTTAACATTTGAAGATACTATCGGAGTTGATATTAAGAATTATTTATATTACAAAGCATTATTGGGAGACACTTCAGATAATGTTGAAGGTATATACGGATATGGAAAGCAAAAAAGTAAAAAATTTGCGACTTTAGGGTTAGCTGCAATTTCCGAAGAATTATCACCAGAAGAACTAGCAATATTCCAGAAAAATTTAAAGATAATGGATTTATCAGATTCTTTCACAAAAGAAATTGGTGAAGTGGAATGTTATCAACAACAATTCATAGAGCAAACCCAAAACATAACACCAAAACTATCAGAATTTGAGAAAAAATGTGATAACAACGGATTTTTACAATTCTCTCGAAAGATTAATGAATGGAAGGACGTATTTGAACATAAGGATAAATTACTCAATATTTTGCATGATTTGTAATTATTTCAAACCTTCTAAAACAAAATACACATAATTTTCAACATCTAATTTTGTGACTTTTTGTTTTTTATAGTGTTTACATACCACATTTTCAAACTCCTTATCGTATATTATTTGTAGTGAGCATGTATCTTCGCTATTTTTATCTATATCTAATATTTCAAATTTCATATTATTGGAGTTTCTTAAATTTTATTTTTGGTAAAGCCTTTTCAAGCAATTTTCTATATTGTCTAATCGTCAATCGGTTTATTAATGAGGCTTCCAAGGATAATACTTCATTTTCACTCAATTCTGGCAATAATGAATGTATAAGTTCATGTACAAGTGTTGGTAATATAGGTTCTCTAGGATCGAGTTCTATATATGAAACATTTTTTGCTGGTAATGTAACAAAATATCCCCAATTTGTTCTTAGTTTTCTAAAAACTATATAATCAACATTATCTAATTGTTTATATAATAACGTAAAATACTTCAAAACTTCGGGTTTTGTCAATTTAAACGGACGCGGATCATCAGGTTTACACTTTTTCTGTAATTTACTAATAATCGACATAAAACTATTTATCCCAACTTAAAAATAAAACAAATGAGATAATATTTAAATAAACGCTAAATAGTGATATGGAATTTGATAATTTAGAGCTACAGAGTCACGAAGGGAAAGCAAAAAAACGCGCACCTTTCCCATTAGAAAACATTGACGAAGAATTAGCAGAAATATACTTCAAACTTAACAGTATAAAGGAACGTATACATCAAGCAAAGGTTAAAAATGCAGTGAATACAATATCAAAACGTAAAAAATTACTAAACCATATGTCGTTTAAAATTAATACGTTATTAGGGGTTACAAAGGCTCTTGTATTTGATTTGGAGTGTCTGAAATTTTAGCAACTATATTTTCTAAAGGATTCTTTGTAGTTTCTATGGGTGTCGTTAATTGTGTGGTAAAGAATTGTAATTTAATTCCATTAACCTGACCACAATGTTCACAAGGAAATCTATTGTCTCTATTTAAAAATACTGGAACTATATTATTTTTCTTACAATACGCACACTGCACTTGTATAGAAATCTTAGAAAGTGTCTCTAATGTCTCATTCTCTAATTTAGACATAGATATAAATTCTTTTTTTTGTATTATACTATTAATAACAATAAACCCAACATATTGTATTCCTATAGTTATGAAAAATGGAGGCCAAAATACACCTTTCCATAAATATATACCATAAGAAATGCAAGATGCAACAAATAATGTAAGTAATATAGAAACGCTTAGAATTTTAAATTCTAAACTTACAAAGAACGATTTGATTTTTTCAAACATAACCTTATTTATGTAATGAACTACAATATATCAAGGTTTGTTTTTATATGTTTTCGAAATGTTAATTGGTGAAGATTTGAAGTTTTGATAATATATAACATCCGAAGCATTATCCACATATTTTAAAATTTCTAGGGGTTTTAGTTCAACTGTTTCGAAATCTATATTCCTTTCATCACATTTATCACCAATTATTTCCATAGCTTCTTGCAATGCTGCCCATCTGCTTATCTCATAATCACTAAGTTTGGATATGTTTATGTTAGATGGTTTTGTTGTCGTATCCGTCTCGTTTTTATTCATAATTTATAGTATGCCAGAAAATCTATACTAAGTCAATTATATTTTTTGTTATTTAGAATTTTTATTATCTAAATTAGCAATACATACAGTATACACATCTTCTGGTAATTGTTCTATATATTCTAAAAGTTTAGTTGAAATAGAAGATTCGAAGGTTTTTTTACTAAGAGATATTGGAAATCTATCGGGTAGTTGCATGAAGTTATAACATAAATCATCGTTTTCTATATATATCAAAAATTCGCCTCGTTTATTTCTTGTGAATGCGTAAATTCCCCTTTTTTTAGGAATCGGAGTAAAAAGTTCTTTAATCATTAATATAATATATAAAAAATCAACAAAAAGTCAACAAAAATTAATGTAATATGTTATAAACTATCATTTCTCGTAAGCTGCATGTTGGTAAGTTTTCTATATATACTTCAACTAGAGTATTATCACCACTAACATTTTTTATAATAGTAGAGTATACATATTCTTTTGTATTGTAATTATAGCTAATAACTGGCCTATCGATAATCGACTGTGTTCCTTGTAATCCTTCAAACTCTAACACATCAACAGGTAAAACTGGAAAAGTTTTTATAAGTTTATGAGTATTTAAATCAAGGCTATATAATTCAGGATGGAATATACCAGAACTTAACCAAGCAACACTTATTATTATTTTTTTCTCCTCTGGAAAAAACCAAGTTTCTCCTGTTTTTGCAACATCATATCCACTTAATGAACCTAACGACAATTCTCTATTAAGATTTAATTCTATTGGTAGTGCAAGAGATATAAAGTTCGATTTATTTGTATTGCTACTAATTTCTCCAAGAGTATAATCATAATTTAGTTTCTCGAATATAACAACACCAGAGGTTTCAAACATTATAGTATCATAAAACACATCAACATTTCTAAGTTTAGTTGATAATTCTGCATATAAATTAGAATTTGAGTATGATAAAAACACCGAAGATAAAGATTCCATTGCTGGTTTGACTATCTGATTATTCGCTCTCGTCCATAATTCACCAAAAACTTCCTTTCTATCAACAGGAGAAACATTTTTTATATTCTTATACAATCCATATTGATTTCCGAATATATCTGAACACCAAACATCAAGTTGATTTCCAGATTTTTTAAGAACTTGTGACTCTTCCCATGCTGGAACATTAACCTGACCAGCAAAGTTTACTGGATGATTGTTAATATCGACCCATTGGCTATCCTGTACGCCTCCCCAAGGGCTTTGTTTACTATTTGGGGTAATAAGTCCCACATTACTATTTTTATGGGTTTCTATGCTTGATTGATAAGGGATGAACTTCTGATATTGTTTAGAAACAGTTTTTTTAATATCTCCTGCTGCTTGTCCTGTAATCACCAAATTTTTCATCCATGTATTATCATCTTTGATTATTTTATATGGTGTTGGTTGATCTGTTTTAGACAATCCTCTACCACCAATTCTACGAGTAGCATCCTCTGTAATATTCGACAACTGAGATGATGAAATATCATATACATAAGTATAATTTTTTCCTGTATACACTGAAGTCCCTAAATTGTTTGGAATGAAATATCCACCACTTTCATCTTCTGTATATATATCTTGTAAAGTTGGTAATATCGCAAGGGAAGGATAATTTCTATTAGTCAAATTTGCCCAAGGCTGTTGACTTACGATAGCAGAACTTAGCGAAAAATCATTCTGTGTTAATACTTGTTGATATTCTCTATTTGCTGTTATATCCCATGTGAATGACCCTAAAGCATTATAATATACTCTAACAGGCTTATTGTCCACAAAGTTACTAAGAGTTATATCGCTCGGAACATTTAATGCACTTGAAGCATTAATTAGTGAAACGTTCGATATTGTAGCCAGATTTGATATACCTTCATCATTAATTAAAATTTTATTCCAACTTAATGAATTTACCAAAATTTTTAATGTTACTGGTTGATCCCAAGTAAAATCAATATCGTTGTTTTGATACTCGACATACACACCAGTATGGAAACTCATATCGGATATTATTGGTTGAGTAACGATATTATGAATATCAACAACTCTTGGTATTGTTCCCCAACTCTCTACTGTATTGTTACCAGTAACTATAGATTTATCAGTAAATCCTTTAACCCAAATAGGTCTTGCTCCTAAATACTTGCCATCATATTTATATGTATTATAGTTCCATCCGTATAAATTAGTAGCCAATACAAATCCAGGTACTGGTGTATTATATGAAGTAAGAGACGTTGAATATGTTTGTGTTACTGTTGATGTTATTGCTGGAATTTGTGTGAATATATATGATCCTCCACCAACAAGACCAGCAATAAGAGTTACGTTATATGTGCCTGTGACCGTTGGAGAAAATGTTAATATTGTTGTATTATCTCCAGTTTTGTTATATGAGACACCACTTGGATCGATAAGTGTCCAATTTAAAGAAGATATCGCTGATAATGCCACTGTAGGATATTGTGCGTCATTTGCTTGCAGGGCAGATGCATTAACTACATCCACAACAGGATACGCAACATTCACCGTAGGTATAGGAAATTGATCCATCACTACTAAATCATAGGTAGACCATATACTGTGTCCATTAAGATTTATGTTTGTATCGTTTGGTGCTAAACCAGACAATGTAAAATTCGAAGTTGGTGCCTTTTCGTATAATAAAACATCTCCAGCATTCAACTGCATATTAGAAGGAACCTTTGCATTATACCAATTCCCATTAGCATCTTTCAATGCTTTTATCCACTTAGCAGAAGTTGTATTAAATGGATATCTAACTACATAATCAGGAAATGGAATATCGTCTAAATCTTGCAATTTAGCTGTTGTTCTATAATATACATAAGATTTTCCGGTTTCTAGTGTAAATGTTTTGTTGGAAACTATAGTATTTGTAGACACCCAACTACCATTACCCCAATTCGGAGTAATTTCATTAGTTTTGAACCAAGTGAATCCTATACTATTTTGGTAATCGTTTCCATCCAAACCTTTCCAATTATTCAAATCAAATTCGTTTGGTGAAAATGTATCTTCAGCTATAAAATCACCAAAACCGCCGAAATCTGTATATATATTACCATTATGCCCAAATGGGGTAAATTGAACTTGTCTACACTTACACAATGTATGATCTTTAGCATTTAATGTTTTTAGATATGGACAATTATTTTCATGTAATAAAGATTTAAATGCTGTATTTGCTGAAGTTGGCTCTCCTGTCCATGCAAATCTAGTAACTAATCCTGATGCGAAATTTGATGTGAATCCATTCTGTTTTATAGATGCGACCTTTCCGTTTTGTATATAATCTCCTGATAACCATGCTGCTTCTAATGCGTCAGAATATGAAGATTGATAATTAGGAACTTTGTATATTACATCCGCAGAACTTAAACTGTCGGAAGCTGTCGCATAAGGAACATATATAGTAGATAGTAACATTGATGCACATATGTCAAATGTATTATTATCAGGATATGCGCTTACTGAACTTACATTAGTATTATTGACTGTAAGATAGGGCCAAGAAATGGTTGTGTTACTACCAGAAATAATAGACAATTCAGTTTTTGTCACTTTATACAACCAAGCTTCTTGAACTTCACCAGTATATGTTGATGCATCATATGTAACTGGTGTGTCCCACATTCGTATTTTATCAGAGAATTTATAATCTACGTTTGGATACGCACCTGAATCTACCAATGTTGCATTATTGATAGCGACTAATTCTACTGCACTCAAGCTAAAATCACTATTCCAATATTCAGTTTCTACTCCCTTTCTATAAACAACATTTAAAAAATCATAACTAGGATCAGAACTTAATGAAGGTCCAGTCCAAGCCAGCCCATCGCCACTTAACCCATATCCAATAAACGGAAATCTAAAAATCGTCTTTTGGTTTCCGTTTAATAGTGCATGCATTTTTAAATTCTCATACACATCATAATCATTGAAGTTTAACCACGCACCCTGAATTCCCCTGTTAGTTTCTACAAATATAGTATCAGAAGTGTCAATACTCGATCCAGCAACACCCAAAGTTTCGATATTAGCAGAACTCAATGCACTAGATTTATATATTGGGAGGCTTGTCGCATTGGTTACATACGCGCCGTAAGGATAATAGAAAACATTCGTTCCATTTGCGATATCAACTGTATAAAAATCCGAAGAAACATTAGTAACTAGATTATTAACATTAAATTTAGATTCTGCTAAATATTTACTAGAAAAATCTACTAAATTATCTGAAGATAGATTGAATGTTCCTGCTTCATATGCCCAATTTAATGATGATAATGACAACCCCTTCGATTTAAAATATGCATCAGTTGTAATATCTTGTGTATCAATATATGCAGATAACGGAACATCCACACTTCTATCAAAATATTGGTGATCGTCATACACATCCTCAATTTCTACACTAATCGAATCTTTGATAGCACTCAAATCTGGTAATGTATTCCACACATTTGCTGGAACTGTAATATACGAATTATCAATTTTGCTATAATTTGATAATATAATCTCTTTTAACTCTTGAACAATACCTCTTGGTGATCCTGCAATATTATATTTTAATTTTGTATTCTTTAAATTTTTACGTAAACGCAAATAATATAAAGCAATATTTTTAAGTTTTTTAGCAAAGAAAGGGATAGCAAGCAATAATTCCTTTTCATCATTTAAATTTACTTGATTATACCAATTTTGTTTTTCATCATCAGTAAGATATATTTGAAGTCCATTTAAAAGGTTTAAATATTTCAACCTAAGTTTCTCTAAAGATGTTGTGGTTTTATCGGGTTTTTTAGTATACCAAGATATTAAGTATTGATTATATTGTTGATATTCCTGATTTGGGATAATACTTTTGAACGAAGCATACCAATTTTTAAAAGACAATGGAGCATCTTGATCAAAATCAGTAGATATCAATCTTTCTGGATTTGCATATTTGTCTAATTGCGTTAAAGCTTGGTTTTGATTATTCGTTTGCACAATATTTCAATTATTTAATGTAGAAAATCTTATTGAACATCTACCCATAGATTTTTTGTTAGTAAATAATTGAAAATCGTCTCAATTATGCCATTATCCGCATACCAATCAGCAGAAAGCGTTCGGTCTAATGTAGTATATGGACTATCCCAATCTATAATATTATTCACATTTACACCACTAATTTGATTGCCCCATAATTTATATTTAGATATAGAAGCCAAATCTAACATATTTTGTATATCAGTAGGAAAATCTACACCATACGTAAAATTACTTTGGTCTATTTCTGCTGCTAATGATTGTAATTGTGATATTTCGCAGGTATCAATATCCGAAACATTAGTGTTAAAATTCGCAATCTTTTCATATAACATTTTTCCAATGTCCTCAAAAGTATTATCATTACTCGATCCCGCATCACCAACAACAGCAGGAAGAAATTCATCAAACATTTTAGTATTATTATACAAAACTTCAGGAAACGCCAAAGATTTCATATATGCAGCAAGATCGAAACTTTCATTAACCTTTCGAATTTCGTAACTATTATTAAAATTATTAATAGAGAACGGAACGGAAACGCCAGAAATATTTATAAACTCTGTTGAATCCGAAGCATATTTTTGATACCAAACATTACCAGTCCAATCGCCAGTAACACTTGCTGATTTTGCGTAATTCGAGGATAAAACATCAACTGTAGTATTATCATCAGAAAGATAATACAATATGTTTGGTGATCTTTTAGCATTAATGACCTTTAATCCTTGCACACCATCAAAAGAAGAATCAGCATTAAAAATATATGCATTATTTGTAATTGCATCGATTACCCAAACTCTATTATAAACATCAACAGCCAATCCACCAATTTCTTCATCTTCCATCCCATCAAAATCTGATTCGAACGCAGGAGTTATTATATTTCTAACATTATTACTATTATTAAAATATACTGGAGTTAAAGACCAAGTTTTAACGTTTCCGCTTAATCTATCAACATAACCAAAACTTCTAACACCAAAAGAGAACCAAGGATTATTGTCTCTATCTAATGCTATATATACTGGTCTATTAATTCCTGATATTGAACTCATTAACACTCCATTGGTGCTATACTTTTCGATTAATCCTCCTGAAATGGTGGAATTAAAAGATTCTGTTACCCATATATCATTTTGTTTATCAACTACAATATTAGTAGGAACTGAATTTGATGATAAAGAAATGGTATGCATTATCAAACCCCCTGATGAATATTTTACCATTGTGCTAGAATTAGGATTACTGTATGTAACCCAAACATCTCCATTCCTATCAGTTTCTACAACAGGAGGCTTCATTAAATAATCATCTTCATATATCCCAATTTCACTAGGAGTAATTGAAAATAATAAATTTAGATTGTTGTCGAACTTCAAAACTGATAATGAATTGTATAAAGATACCCATATGTTACGATCTTTGTCTAGACTAATATATGATGGAGTAGTTCCTGACACAGATGGAATATTATCATCAAACACACTAGATAAGTTTAACGTGCTCAATAATTCACCATAACTAGAAAATTTATATATTGCATCTTGTTCTCCATCTACCGCAATTATATCAAAATTATATGGATCAATAGCCAATCCATAAATACCAGAAAATCCTGATATAGAATAATTAAACGTATTATTACTTGATAGAATAGGAACCGTAAATTTATCAACAGTTCCTTCTATTAACAACCCATTATCTCTATAATAATCAACGACTGGACACGCACCCGATACTGGTTGTGGTGTGTATGCTATTTTACTAACACTTCCTATATCTGGAGTAGGAACAATTACAAAGAAATTCGGAGCTAAATTTGTTGGATATGCAAAATTATATGTCCCTGCTGATACGTTATTAATAGTAGTAGAAACATAAATCGACACAGTATCAAAGGCACTAGAAGAATTAATAGTAGTAAATTTATATCCACTATTATTATTAAATCCATTTTCATCAGTAGTTGTGAAATATAATGGAGCATCTTCACAAGAAATTGGAATCATTCCTGTAGAGGTAGAAAGTGCAAAATATATAGAACTTAATTGTCCTATTGCATTTGTCTCAGGATATGTAAAAACGATATTGCTTTGTGATGCGGTTTCAATATCTCCACCAAAATTATATTCTCTACCATAACTATGTAATGTTATCATGGTAGGAATTTTAACATCTGTCCAATTTCTACTATAAATTTCATCGATGTAATTTCCAGTGACTCGCATAAAGTTAGGAAAAGAAACTCCCACTTGCCACACAGTAACCGCTCTCGATACTTTACTATTCGCAAAACTATTATAATCGTATATATTAGAATCATTCGGATAACTAAATCCTGATGTTTGTAAAGTTGCGGATATTAGTAAAGGACAATCAACTGTAGGCTTTCCGCTTCCTATACTATCCACATAATACACTGATGCTTCTGCTGACATACCAACAATAGTAGTTTTTCCATCAACAGTCAAATAAATCGGGGAACCGCTTAATTCCAAATTTTCTACCGTATTAAGTCCTAAATCGTCTGTAGTAAATCTCCAAGTCGGATTAATAAAATTCCACTTTGATGGTATTTGACTATATGGGATAGATTTTGAATCCGCCGCAAATAAATTAACTACTAATGGTTTATCTACTTGAAATGTTTGTAGATATATTACAAATGGGGTGTCTGTAGGTTTACCTGCAAGTCCATAAGATTTAGGCAATTTAGAAAACGTAATAAAATCATCAACATACGACTTTGCTGTTAGTTCTATATTTTGAGTGCTGCTATTGTTAGAAGAATCAAATCCAGATAACGTCACATTATATACACCAGGGTAGTTGTATACGTGAGTAAAATCAATTTCGTTATAAACAAAATTTCCATCACCCATATCCCATATTCTTTTAACGACATCACTCGAAGAAGTATCTACAAACCTAAAATCCGTCGCATAGATAAATCCTACATTATCAGAAGAAAGTGTAAAATTTGCAATCATAATTAATAACCTAAAAATCCTTTATTGGTTTGTGTTGGTTGTATAACGATTTTATTTGCCAGATTATTATAATCAAATAGATATGGATATTCAAACAACCTAAACTGCATATTATTTGAAGTTTGTGTTAAATCTATTGTAGAATAATCAGGGTTCCATACAAACAAAGACAAACCTTGGAATAATACATCACTATCCACTCTTCCAGTATAGAAAGTATGCACACCATCTATTTCTAATATTTTTTGTGTTATGATTTTTATATCCAATGTCTGTCCAAGTGTAATACTAGTTCTATCAAAATAATCTTTAAACACCCCAACTACATCATTAACTATTGCAACATTATCTCTATTAGAATTTGGAGACTTACTAATATATAATCTACTAACACTTTCATCCGTCACTACAAAAGGATCGCCAATATTGTATATACCAATTGCAACCGCTTTATACACTGGATCAGCATAAGCAATTTCCGCAGACATACATTTAGATGGTTGTATTGATGTGCTTATTAACTCTTTCTGTGCTGGTAATAAGTAAGATAAAGTTATATTATCCGTAGTTTTTGGCACCACAAATAAATATACATTATTAAAATTGCAAGCATCCGAAAATTGAATCTGATTAAATAATGCTCTACTAGACATTGTAGGATCGGTTAATCCCAAATCATAAAAATATTGTAAATATTCTGTAGTATATACCCAATTATTAACCACGACAACATCTGAAATCAAATTCGCAAAATTTGTTTTTATAAACTTTGTATAATCCGCTTCATTTATTAGTCTATACTGACTTCTAAAAATTGCTGGAGCATTTTCTCTTATTTCATCCGCAGTTTCTACATCTTGTATAGGAGTTGATGCAGTATAGTTTGTAATTTTAACATTTGATAGATCATTATTTGATATACTATTCAAATAACTATTATTCAAAACATCCGAAAGAATTTGTGTGAACTGTGCGGTATTAAAAATTTGTGGCGAGGCATTTTTTAACGCTTGCTGACCAATAACTCCAGTGGTTCCATCACTTTTTAAATAATACAAAGCAACTACATCCCCTTCTTGCAGTTTTCTACCATTAATATCATTACCGAAAACTATTTCATATTGTTTATTACCATTCAAACGGATTTCATATTTTTCCGCATTGCTACTTTCTAGATATAAATTAATAGTTTTTGTATATTGCACCCATGTTCCTGTAGTATATGGCTTGACATACACATCAACATTAAAATGATCAATATTAGTTCCAATTGGTGGAGATAATAACACAAGTTCATTACCTTCTCCTGTTGCGGTATATATTGGATATTCTTGGTATGATCCCTGAAACAACAAAGTTTGATTACTTAAATCGTCTAGTCCTTCAGTTACACCTGATAATGTCTTCACAAATGTAGCTTCAGTATTAAACGAAAATTTTACATTATTAACACTAACATACGAATATCTTGGTATCGTGTATATTCCTGCATTTAACTTCCCGACAGTAGCAGAGAAAGATAATGTAGATGTTTGATATCCTATTGGATTATAGTCTAACAATTTTACAATTCTATTTATATTCTCATAAAGTTGTGCTTCTGTAAACATAGATTCAGAAGCAGTTCTATTTAGATAATAAATTAATGTATTGAAAGAATATGCAACAATATCTATTATAGATGCTAAATTACTACCAATATAGTTTTGGTCTGTAAATACTTGTTTACTATTAAGTCTATCGATAATCAATTGTCGTAATGAAGTGGCATCAAAAGCGGCATATCCACCTTTTGGTATATCGAAATTATTAAAATTGTTTATTGTTGACATATATTATAAATTGTTTTGTTGTTGTATTACTACAAAAGATTGACTTTTAACATTGAATACAAAAGAAGATTGTACTGATGATATATTCAAAACTGGTATTTCCATCGTAATAGTTATTGTATATTGATTATCATCAGGTTGCGCTATTACATTTATATTTAATATATTTACTCTTGGTTCGTAAATAGCGACTTTATTAAGTATTGTATTGCCGATTAACGAAGCTGTAGTTTCTGTAATTGGCTGAAATAAATAATATTCCAGATTCATTCCATACTCTGGAAATAAAAAACGTTGTCCAGGAAGTGTAGAAAACAAATTTTGTAATGAGTTTTCAATAGCTGCAACATCTTGACTTTGTTTTATATCTGCACCAATAATAGGATTTGGATATATCACACCATTTGTCAAGGTTTTAGAAAATACCAAATCTAAGTATAAATCTCTGTAAAGAGTGTTATACTGAGTCTTTGTATTTGATATGTTTTCTAAACTTTTTATACGGATTGCCATATTATCTATATTATTTATTATAAAAATTGCTAAATAATAACACAAACAATTATGAATACGAAATTTGATCTATTATACGAGAACATGTTAGGAAGATATCAACAAGGAGGATATATTGTTGGTGATAGAGTAAGATTCTCAAAAGATGCGTTAAAACACCCTTCTATGAAGGATAAAGCAGAAGGATTTGTCAATCTTATCAAATCATGTATGGATGATGGATTTGATAAGATATTGAGAATTAGTGCATTAAAAAGTATACATCCTACTACAACTTCCGGCAACTTTCGTGGGGGAACAGAAGCACCTAGCGATATTTACGCGGATATTGTTATCGAAACAAATCCCGGACTATATGTATCTCCTATGACAGTTTCAGTTGGTATGTTAGAACTGCAAGATGATCAAGATGGAAGAGGTCCCGTTCCTGATAGTCTAAAAAGAAAGGAAAAATTAAACTATCCAGAGAAAGGAAAAGCTAAAAAGACTGATGGCGATGAAGACGAACACCTTAATAATGCAACCAAAAATACAAAATTAGACCACGGAAATAAGTGGGACGATAAAAAACCTGGTGGCGGAAATTTCAAAGCGTAATCAAACAGCTTAAACATAGAAAACAAAAAATCTCAATATTATGTTGAGATTTTTTTGTTTTCAGGTATAATTAATTGTTACAAGAGGTTGCAAAATAAATGCAATCACAGTAACAATAATTTTAAATATGTCAACAAAATCAACAACAGATGTGTTCACGAATGATTTTTCTCGTGAAATATGGGCAGATACGTATAAAGCAAATAAAGATAATACAATTTATGATTCATTCCGAAGAGTTGCAAATGCAATAGCTTCTGTAGAAGATGTAGAAAAACAAAAATATTGGGAAGATAAATTTTATGATTTGTTGCTAGATTTTAAATTTGTTCCTGGAGGAAGGATATTAGCAAATGCAGGAACCGAATTCAAAGGAACGTCACTTATTAATTGTTTTACTGGTGGTCATGCTACTTACGATTGCGATTCTATAGACGGTATTATGGAAGCACTTCGGTATCAAGTAAAAACATTAAAAAGCGAAGGGGGATATGGCGACAATTATTCTTTTATTAGACCAAGAGGAGCATTCATAAAAGGAATTGGAGTTGAATCTCCTGGCCCAATAAAATTCATGGAAATGTTCGATAAAAGTTCTGAAATTATTACTGCGGGGTCTGGTGAAGAAGCGAATAACAAAAACGCTAAGAAAAAAATAAGAAAAGGCGCACAAATGGGTATAATGGATTGTGTTCATCCATCTATTGAAGAATTTATTACAGCAAAACAAACTGAAGGAAGATTAACAAAATTTAACCTATCCGTAAATTTTAGCGATGAATATATGGACAGGATCATTGAGATTAATAGGCTCGAAGAACTTGAACAAACAGAGGATATAAAGAACCAAATCACCAAAATGGACAAATGGGACTTGTGGTTCCCCGACACCACATTTGAAAAATATAAAGAAGAATGGGATGGGAATTTCAAATTATGGAAAGAAAAGCAATATCCATATAATGTGTATAAAACAATCTCTGTTAAAGGATTATGGGATTTAGTGATGAATTCTACATATAAAAGGGCAGAACCTGGAGTATTATTTCTTGATGTTGCAAACAAAACACATTGCTGGAATTATGCAGGAACAAGATCATGGATTTCTAGCACTAATGCATGCTCTGAACAAACGATGCCACAATTTTCAAGTTGTGATTTAGGAACCATAAATTTAACACAATTTATAAACAAAACCAAAACAGGGTTTGATATAGAAAAAATTAAAAAATCTGTAAAAATCGCCGTTCGGTTTTTAGATAATGTAAATTCATATACTACAGCACCACTACCACAATATATGGATTCTATAACAAATCGTCGTAGAATAGGATTGGGAGTTATGGGTTGGGGGTCTTCTTTATATATACTCAAAACAAAATTTGCATCAGGAAAGGCGGAAAAAATAAAAGAAGAATTGATGCATGCCTTTACTGAAGCGGGTATTGAAGAATCTATTAATCTAGCAGAAGAAAAGGGTATGTTTAAAGATTGCGAACCTGAAAAACATGCGAAAGCATATTTTTGGGATCAGATTAACTTAAACCAAGAGTTAAGAAACAAAATGAAAAAATACGGAATTAGAAATTCTGCACTATTTTCCTGCCAACCTAATGGGAACACTTCGATATTAGCAAATATTATAACTGGTGGAATCGAGCCATTATTCTTACACTCATATATTAGAACATCTATCGTTAACGTATTACCAGAACATATACGAGAAGTATGCCCGAAATATTGGACGGGTGAATTTATCGAAACCGAATTGTTCAAATTTGTAAAAGAAGGATCGGATACTATTCTTAGGGGAGTAGATTCTGATGGAACTGTGTATAAAATCGATAAAAATAGAGGGCTTACCAAGGAAACTTTATGTGAAGATTATGGGGTTAGTATACTCAAAAACGCCGGAGAATGGAACGAAAATGCTGACTATGCGGTTACAACATCAAATTTAACAGTAGAAGAACATTTAATAGATTTACGTGGTTGGGGGAAATGGTTAGATGCGAGTTGTAGCAAAACTGTAAATATACCAAAAGATTATAAATTTGAAGATTTTAAAAATGTATATTTAGATGCGTATAAATCAAAAGTATTAAAGGGTATCACAACATATCGAGCAGGTATCATGACGAATGTATTGGCTGCTACTACTAACGGAGAAGACACCACAAATTCAATACCAAAACCAACCGCACCAAAAAGAGGAAAAAGACTTAATGCGGATATGCACCACATAACCATTAAGGGGAATAGATATTATGTTGCTGTTGGATTGATGGACGGAATGTTATATGAAGTTTTCACTGGTAGTAATCATAATCACGAAGGGGATATAATCATCCCCAAAACCGTTAAATCAGGAATAGTGGTAAAACACGGAACAGGAAAATATGTGTTCATCAGTGAAGATAAGGAATATTCATTAACGAATGGGCATAATGACCCCACTGCGGATGCCCTTACCCGAATGATTTCCATAGGACTTCGGCATGGAGTTGAAATTAGTAATATAGTAAAACAATTAGAAAATACTACAGGGGATATGTTCACATTCTCTAAAGTATTATCAAGAACGTTAAAGAAATATATTAAAGATGGAACAGTTGTAGATGGAGAAAAATGTCCAACATGCGGAGGTAATATAATCAGAATGTCGGGTTGCTATACTTGCATGGATTGTGGATATAGTAAATGTCAATAACTGAAAATGCGCACCCAATGAATCTATATTGATTGGGTGCGCAAAGCGGTTCTGGTGGAAAATGTGAGCTTGTTTAATAACCTAAAACAAACCAACTTATACCACCCGCAGAAAATGGGTCTACATTAGCATTCTGTATTTGTATCGACAGATTTGTTTGTGTGGCATTAGTAATTATTTGAACCCAAGTATCATCAGCATTACCAACATTACCAACACCAGGAGAACTCTTTATCCACGTTGCTTGTTGATGAATACAAGCATTAGGAAAAACAACGGGAAACGAAACTGTTACAACATTTTGACTATTATATATTAATGGTGTTTCACCCCACTGCATTATCAATCCACTACCAAATGTTTGATACCCAACAGAAGAAAGTGACGCACTACCACTCAATTGATGTATGAGATTGTCGAAATTGTTAGCATTAAAATTTATAGAAGACAACGAAGTTCCTATGCATTCCGTTGGCTGAATTGTAACTGTTCCGTAATAATTGCTCATTTGTTATTATTTATCCATTATTTCAACTTCAGTGGGTATAAATTCTCTACCTCTAATTATTTTTTCCTCTGGTTCTTCTAATCCTAACATTTGTTTAATTATTTCTTCTCTGGATGCTACTATAACTTGTGTGTTATTAGTAATAGTATTTGTTGGTGATGAGGCGGGTAATGCTTTCACCATTTCTTTTTTATTAGAAAAATCCAAAGCTTTTATTTCCTTTGTCATTTCATGTTTTTTACGGAGGATGTTTAATTTATTCAGTGATTCGAGTGCTCCTGTAGTTGAAGTTATTAATGCTGCAAGTGCTGCGATTTCATCAGGGTTTTGGCCTTGTGTTATATAATCCTTTAATTCCTTTACTGAATCCAAACTTAAATCTATCAATGCACTAGATTTCTTTAATATAAAATTCGACAATTCATCTTCCGTTGGTGCTGCTGCCTCTGGTGTAATATTTGGAATTTTTGGTGGATATCCAGCAGAAAGTTGATTTAGTAAAGTATCAATATTGTCAATTTCGTCATTCATGTAAAAATACTTAATTAAATAACTTGCAAAATCAAACTATATATAATAATTATAATCATATGGAAACTATTATTAATACAATTCAAGGAACCTTCATCGTCCCAAAAGAAAAAGAATCAGCACTTATAAACTGGCTACAAGCTAATGCGATTCGTCAAGGTTCTCAAAGAGTAGAAGAAGGTAATAATTATAACGGAACGCAATTAATTCACGATTAATTTGATTTTTGGTAATTTTGATATATAATTTCTTTATATGTTGAAATCTGATGAATTTAAAAATCTGTGGTGTGAAAAATATCGACCAAAACAATTTAGTGATTTAATTCTAAGTCCTGAAGATAAGGAATATTTTCAATCTCTAAAAGACAAACAAGAAATACCGCATTTATTGTTTGTTGGTCCTGCGGGTGTTGGTAAAACTGCATCTAGCAAAATTATCGTCACTGATATTTTAGATTGTCAATATCTTTATATCAATGCTTCTGATGAAAACGGTATTGATACTATCCGTAATAAAGTCAATGGATTTGCACAAACGAAATCTATGGATGGTAAAATGAAAGTTGTATTGTTAGATGAGGCCGATGCTCTTTCAAATTCTGCTATGGACGCTTTAAGAAACGTTATTGAAGAGTTTGCTAAGAATTGTAGGTTTATTTTCACTGGAAACTACTTACATAAAATCAGCGCACCTATCAAATCGCGTTGCACACCAATAAATCTACTTCCTCCTATTAAAGAAATTGGCGAGCGGGTATTTCACATTTTAACAGAAGAAAAAATCAAAGTTCCAGAAGAAGAACGCCATAAATTAATCAAACTGATCAAAGATAATTACCCTGACATAAGAAGTATTATTGGAAGACTCCAACAATATTCACATACTGGTATCTTGTGTATTAAAGATATTTCATCTAAAACTATTGCAAAGATAATATGCGATAAAATAGTAAAGAAAGAAGACATGTTTAAAATTAGAGAATATGTTATCGAACGAGAAGCAGAATTTTCTACTAACTATTTAAATTTACTAAAAGAAATGTTTGAAGTTTGGTATAAAGACTCTACATTAAACACTGATGATAAAACAAATAAGTTATTACAATTATCGGAAGGTATGTATAGAGATGCAATTGTGATAGACAAAGAAATTAATTGGTTCTCTACTTGTTTGAAGCTATAATTATTAATATGGCGAATTATTTTACAAATATTATTAATGAAGATGGATTATTTGTTGGTATAATTTATGATGCAGCAACAACACAGGAAGTAAAAAGAACGGAAAAACTCACTAATAAGAATGATGTTGTGTTGTTGGTGCATGAATATCTAGCATCACTTTCTAAAGCTAAAAATAATATTAAATCTAGTTCATTGCGTTTTAATAATCCAACAACACCACAGCCTAATAAATGTAAGGTTTGTTAAATGTCTCCTTCGTCTTTTGGTATTGCAGTAAAGTTATGAATTTTAACAGCAGTGATATCGTTGTAATATGATGTTCCCTCGAAGATATGTTTAACATCAATAACAAAATATTGACCTAATAGTTTATCATCAAAAGTAGAATCAGGATCAGCACCATTTAGTTTATCAATACCGATAAAAACTCCTGTATTTCTTAATGTTAATCCTGTAACTCTAAAATTGATACCAGTATTTAAAAATATACCAAGTTTTAATAGATTTTGTATACCATAAGATTGCCTAATTCCATCTTCATCAATACCTCCATATAAACAAGAAGTTGGATTCATATTAGATAATCCCTTTGTTCTATTAAGATTTATCAAAAAATAATCTTCTTCACTTCCCGTTCCGTTATAAGATGCTTTATATAAATTCTTGATATATTTTTGTGCAATAAATCTTCTTGATGTTTCTACTCTATTCTCTAACAAATCCAATTTAAACATTCCTGTTTTCACGTCTGTACTATGAACAGGAGTAGTTTTAAATAATCGAGAATTTACATCACCCGACATATCCAATATGGTATATTTCAATATTTCGCTATATCCTTTTAGTTTAAAGTCTTTTTTTGCATTATTTGCTTTATTGACTGGAGCACGAACTGGATATACTTTCGCAGAATTTTTAGGATTTGTGCTATTTGTTAATGTATCAGAAACAAAAAAATGTTCTCGTTGAAAATCCCCAGGAGTATCACCAGTATTTCCCGCTTTCTCAAAATATTTACTCATAGGTATTAAAGATACCTTACCTAGATACATAGGTTGAGACTCCGAAGTTATGTTCATACCTCCAGTATTTCTATCTCTTCCATTGGATAATATACAAAAATCATGAATGTTTGCGCTTCCAGATTTAGGTTTACCAGATACTGATCCTATTTCTCCTTCGGTAAAAGCTACAGTGTCTGTTATTACACTAGTATGGTGAGATAGTGCATATTCTAAATCATCGGATGCCATAGAATCCGCAGTTGATGTATAAAATAATTTATCTGATCCATCATCCCACATATCACGTTCTTCGATTTTTGGCAATGCCTCTTGTAGTCCTGATAATCTAAACAAATCACGAATTATCCATCCAGTAGCCTTTTTTCCATCCGGTCTACTATTTGGTGCTTCATTTTCTGACGCCATATAACTAGAGTATAATAAATTTGTAGTTTTTAACTTTTGATATTTATAATCAACTAAATATAATTTTTTACATTTATTGGTTTGTGATGTTGGCATACCTTCCATACCTACTGGACTATCTATATCTTCAATTTTCGTAATCGCAAAGGTATATTCCAATTTCCAATCTGTTATATCTAATCCTTGTGACACTAATGGAGCAAATGATTTTTCATTGGGTACAATTCTAACATATAAAATATCGTTACCATCATTTTTCAAAACTTTTAGTTTGGTTTTTTGTGCTTTGTTTGTGTTTAATAAATCTATAGTATCTTCCAACGCAGAACGAAAAACCAATTCTGCATTAGTCCACCATTTCGATAAACTGTCAGCTATAGTAAAACTAATAATACTTTGTGGGCTTAATCCTACTTTATATCTTACTTTTGGAGCATCCGAAGAATTAGGATCAAAAGACCCAAGATCAACATCCATCAAATAAAATTGTATATCATATATGTTATTAGCATAATCATGAGATATTATTTTATCAAAAATTGAAGTTTGATTATTTGTTGGCATTTTATTGTATAAGTTGTGTTAAAATTTCTTGCACTACTTGCGTTGTTGGTATTTTAAGAACTGTTCCTGGTATCAATGGAGCAAGAGGATTATCAATTTTATTCGCAAGTAAAATAATCCACCATAAATCTATAGTATCATAATTGCGATATGAAACCAAAGGCCACGCATCTTGAGGAGTTATAACATATTGAGTAAAAAACGAATCTGGTAAATTATCAGGAAATATTATAGATTGTAATAAATTATAAAAATAATATCCACTATCATCTTGATAAACATTAAAAACATTTTCAAAACGTGTAGCTTTTATATTAGGTAACTCGTATATTAAATTTTGGTTCATAATTATCGTCCTCCAATATATGGATTAGTTATAGAATCGCTGATAGATGGTTGAGAAAACGATTTTGCAATTCCTACTGGTGCTTGTGGTTGTCTTAATGGAGATGATGGAAGTTGTGTTGATTGGGTTTGTGTTGTTATTTTATTATTTTCTTTAAAAACTCTATTCAATAAATTCCTACTAGGCATAACCATATCAGTTAATGTAATAGAAATCTCATATGCATCAGGAATATTAGCCTCCATGCCATTATCCAATATCATCCTTCTTATATTTCCCCTATTTTGAATTTTTAAATCTGAAATATATGAACCGATTGAAGAATACTGACCAGGAATATTAACCATATAAAATACTGGAGGATACGCGGAAATGAATGTTATTTTTGCGTATAAATTTTGATATACAATTTGATTACAAAATTCCCAATTCCTAAGAATATCACTAGATTTTATAGTATTAAACAGATAAAAATTTATAGTAAAAGTTTTATTTCCTGTGTTCTGCCAAATCATAGGTTTATCTAAAAATCCGGTTTTTGGATATTTGATACCTTCCGCGAATATTGCTGCTCCTGCAACCATATCAACACCATCACCAAGAATTTTTACCCCTTCTCCAAATTTTCCTGATTGTGCTGCACTTTTTACCTTTTCTATCGCATCAGAAGCTGCCCATGTATTATTAACGCTAAAATTATCTTCAGTATAATATGGAAACCAATAATTATAGTTAGTTGGTGCGCTATAATCAAACATACCTTCATATGCAACGTCTTTATTACTATGTTTTGAAAAATGTGATGTTACATCCACACTATTCAACAATCCGCCACCAACAGCCTTTACATTACTAGAATAATAACTAAAAGCATTTGTCAACATACTTTTTGTCATTTGATACTCTTGTAGATAAATTACTGGAGTTTTATTTTTCAATGCTTCTGTCATTGGTGATAATGTCCACGTATAATCATTAACGATATCCACATTTGTTAATGATTTTGCTCTTAACACCATCGATTCTAATACGTTACTTTCTACATTAGCATTAAATATGTCTATTTGTTTTTGATACCACGCAAGGTCTTGTGTTGTATTATTAGGTTCACTCATAATATTAAGCGTATATTGAAGTTAAGAATTGGTTACGAACAGCATCTATAGCACTTGCAGTAGATTCTAATGCTTGCGCTTTCTGTTCTTGTTTTTGTTGTGTTGGATATACATTTACTCCTTGGGAATTTATTTGTTTACTCAATACTTCGATTAAAGCAAACATAGATTCCCCCAAAACTTTTAATCCGTTATTTGCATTACCAGTGTTTTTATCAATGGATTCTAAAACTTTTGTATTATCTATATCACCACCACTTTTACCCAACATTTTATCGATTGCACCACCCGCTTTAAACCCAATAACAGAATCTTCACTGGAGAATTTAATAGTAGGAGAATTTGGACGAGAAATGAAATCATCAGCTTTATCTATATTATTTGGAGAAGCTTTAGTTTGTTCTTTTTCGTTTCCACCACCCGTTATATATTTCCATGCGTTAGCAACTTTATCTTTTACATTACCAATTATTTTAGAACCAATTTTTTTAACATTTTCCACTACAGAATCTTTAATCCATGTTATCATATCCTCCAACACATCAAAACTATTCGCTACTTGGGATTCTCCTCCTGTTGCTGCATTAGTTTCTTTTAATAACCCAAATGCATCTAATACCATACCAACAACAGGAATTGCATGAGCTAAACTTATAAAACCTTCTTTATAATTTCCTTGTTTGAATTGTTCTATAGAATTTATCAAAGATCCGATAAAAGGAATGTTACTAAGATTTTCCTTCATCCAATCATACATCATTGAAATACCATCCGTGACAAAATTAAATCCACTATCTACTGTCGATCTTATATCTGATGCTGTAGCTTTTGCGTTATCATCATCCATACCAAAAGCACTTAATATAGAATCAATGGATGGAATACAATCACCCAAACGTTTAAAACCTTCTTTATAATTTCCTTGTTTGAATTGTTCTATAGAATTTATCAAAGATCCGATAAAAGGAATGTTACTAAGATTTTCCTTCATCCAATCATACATCATTGAAATACCATCCGTGACAAAATTAAATCCACTATCTACTGTCGATCTTATATCTGATGCTGTAGCTTTTGCGTTATCATCATCCATACCAAAAGCACTTAATATAGAATCAATGGATGGAATACAATCACCCAAACGTTTAAAACCTTCTTTATAATTTCCTCCAGAAAAAAGACCAATAGCATCAACTAACGGACCAATAACTGGAAGGTCTTTTACTTTTTCTCCTATCCATTTACCAAAATCTTTAAGATACCCCATTATGATCAACCCCTTTCCTTTTCCACCGCCAGAAGGAGTTCCACCAGCTTTTACATCTAAAAACATATTGAGTGCGTCTATCGCATACGAAAGCACTGTTCCTAATCCTGGAACAGCCAAATTAACACTATTTGCTAATGCTGATAGCAAATCCAATATACCACCAACAATATCACCTTGCTTAAATCTAGAAATCGCAAATCCCATACTGATTATCCCACCAAGAACAGGAACCCCTTTAATACTTTTTGCTAAAAATCCTGCTACTTTACCGAAAATAGTTTTCAAAACCCCCTTTCCTGCTGATTTTTCCAACACAACAGCACCTTCCTTCGCAACACCACCACCAAAAAGACCCTTTAATCCACTAAATGCTTTACCAAAAATTCCCTTTACGGATTTACCAATAGCACCAAAAATTTTAGCAGGAAACTTCATAAAAGATTTGATATTCTTTAAAAATGTAGTTGCTGCCTTTTCCATCAATTTCAAACCACCTTGTATCCCAACTCGACTAACAAGTTTCAACAATCCTTTAAACGGACCATCGGTTTCTAATCCCTTAACCAACGCAAAAATACCACCAGCAAGCAACGCAAGACCACCCAAAAATGCCATACCCCCCCCTCCACCTTTATCCGGTTCTTTATCCGGTTCTTTATCAGGAATTTTTTTACTAACAAAAGAAGGCAACACATCCTTCAATTCATGTAATCCTTCCTGTGTAAATCCTCCAATTGTAACAACCTTTGGCTTATCATCAGTATCTGTAATAGTCTTAGTTTCTTTATTTACATTATTCGCAGTTTTACCAATTCCAATATCACTAAATAACTTACTTAAGGTATTTTTATCTTCTATATTATTATTTTTTGTAGAATTTGTTGTTGGAGTATTGTCTTTAATTTTAAGCGCAGCAACCTTACTTTCAATAGTTTTTGAAAGTTTATCCACAAATGTCTTACCAATCCCTTCAAAAAAAGAGTTTGGTAAAATTTTTGTAATGTCTATTGGTTGTGCTGCTGTTGCCATAATAAATAGGTATTACTATTATTTATTATGGATTTAATGAAATATAACAAAATTAGAACATTCTTAATAAATATTAAAAATATGAACAATTTTGATGAATTATATCTAGAAATCTTAAATAAAATATCGTCACCAAAAATAATCACTACATATAAGGGCTTTGAAGGGAAAATCGACCCAACACAATACAATTCAAAAGAAAATATTATATATGTTAAACCTTCTTATAACCAGAAAAGTGATCCAGAAGGATGGATGGTTCATGAATATTCTCATGCGGATTCAAACGCAAAAGGAATTAAAGATGATAATAAACAATATCCCACAAACAATATTGAAATTTTGGCGTATACAAAACAATTCAAATGGTTAAAAGAAACGGGAAAATGTAGAAAATTCAAAGATTTGAAAGATGTTAAAAAATTCCCCACATTAGCACAAAAATTCACAAGATATGATGGAGAATACGAACCAATACTAAAGAAATGTTGGGATAATGCATAAACGAACAATGCCAATAATATTTGATTATTGGCATTGTTCAAATTTCTATTTTATAAGAAACCTTAAAGTTCTTATGTTTTCATCATAAGTATAATTTATATAATCAGGATGAATGCGACGTAATCCATCAGCAATATAATAAACATATAATCCCTTACTATCTTTATCGGATTTTATAAAACTACTCATTTCTTCTTCCGTATTAAAATGTTTACTCATAACTTCATGAATTTTACCACCATAACTTACGATTGGACTTATAATATAACCCGATATGAAATCTTTATATTCTGATATATCATATCTTATGTTGAAGAATTCAGTTTTGTGTGACGAATTTATTTTTACCCATTCGTCATAATCGTAAATGATTCCGGCATCTGGAATTCCTTCTCCTTGTTCAAACTTCAATTCTCCCATTTCTTTTCCTAGTTCATAAATCACTGGAACTATATTTTCTGTCATATTATTTGTTGTTGTCATATTATTTGTTGTTGTCATATTTTAATATTTATAATTTCTATATTTTCTGGAATTTGTTTCATATGTTTGTATTTTATCATATTTCCATAGTTTGTCAACTTTAATCATTGAAAAAAGAAGCATCCATCGGAAGTTCCCTTTTCAATTGCGCCACAACATCATTACCTTCCACATCCTTTTTAACAACTTCCACACTTATACTTGTCAATTTTTCAGTAAGTGTCTTAAAATTTTCCATATATTTCAGAATCTTATTAATTATCGTCGTTGGAAATTTTGACACTATTGAAATTCTAGTTTTAAAATCTAATGTATCAAAATCAATTATCTGACCATCCGTAACCGATAAAGTCTTAATATATTTAGTAACTTCATTTATAAAAGCATTACCTACCAATTCCCTTAAATCTTCTGATGTCTTAAGTTCAGATTTCGCAAGCTTTCCAACCTCATTCTCTAACTTATTTTCTGTTTTAATATTAGGAACGCCACAGACTATCTTATATGGAGGAACATCATCAATAATCAGTGTCTCAATCGCTCCCAAACCCTCTACAAAGCGTTCTAATACATCCGACAGGTCAACCACACCATCCTCTACAATCAACCCATTTTCTTCAATTTCTTCCTTAGTATATTTAAAATTATAATCTTTAGATATACTGTTTATTCGTAATGTAACAAAATAAATAATCTTATCTAATGCTGTTAAATCATCAACTTTAAATGTTTCAGTAGTTATCACATTTTCCTTCATTATTTCATTAAAAGTAAGATTGAAAATAGATGTCTGTAATGGAGAATCAACTAAACTTTTATACAACCGCTTTAATTGATCTGTGTTTAAAATTTTTGAAGGGATATTAACACCCAAAGAAGGAGCAAAAAATTCAAATGTGATTGTATCGTTAATTGTATCTAACGAACTTAAAATATTCTTAACATCTTGATTCATAATTATTATATTTAATAGCCATATTGTTATAAATCAACATAAGAATCGTCATTTATCGCAGTTTGTTCTCCTATATTTGAAGATTCTTGATTTGAATTTTCTTTCTGTATTGACATTTCCAACCGTTTTACAAATATTTGAAATTCTCCTGGTGTGCAATTTTCTACATATTCCGCAGACATATTAACATTCTTCGATAAATTATATATGTTATCATATAGAGATAATAAATCATCCAAAAATAAAATCTTGACCAAAAATGAAAGATTATATACATTAACGTCTATTGGAATATTATACGTATCTGATATCATTTTATTGTTTAATATATCTAAAATATTAACACTCTTAATATTTAATATTTGTTGTTGTGTAGTTTTTAACAATTTGGTCGTTACTATTACTGGCAACTTACTAAATATTGCGCTTCTTTCTTCTATTGAAAGGTTTTTATTTATTTCTAAGTTTAAAGTTTTGAATTTGGAACTTTTAATAAACTTTATAAAGATTATACCATCCAACCCAATGTCTGTCAAATTTAAATACGATAAAAGTTCGAAAATCGTTGGAAGTCGCAATTCAATTTCAAAATCTCCTGCTTGTATATACTTTGTTTGTATAAATGATTTCTTCACATCCTCAAACTTAGATATTATTTTATTGATATCTAATGTAATTTTAGTTGGCATATCATTTTGAGTAAGCGTTAAATTTAAAACATTACCCAAACTAATACTACGTAAATTGAATAATAATATAAAAAAGTCTATAAAATCCAATTCATCTAAATCTTGTGCTGAAAGTTCTACACGTTCTTGTAATATATTCCTAAGATTTAAAAATATAATCTTTGGATTTGGAACATCACCAAATAAACTTTTCAGTATTATTTTATAGTCCTTCACAAGAAGTTCTGAATATTGAATTTCTTTACCAAAAATATCAACAGTATTTAAAAATTTTGACATTTACTATTACAAATTTATCCCTGCGTTTATCGATAATCCATTTCTTGTCGTTAATCCCACATTTATAGAGTTTTCATAACTTGCGGATTCACTAGGAAAAAATGGAGGATTCCCATCAAATTTACCGTTTGCAATAATATCAGCACTGGAATCTATGTTGTAATAATTATATGCAAATGTAGAGATTCTAATATGTGGTGCGGATGCTGCTGTGTAATTTTGTTCTTCTCCAGATATACTTACTGGACATACACCATAAAAACTATATTTTTGTCGAATATGTGGTGCAATTCCAAGAGAGGTCACACCTAATTTATAAACATATATATTAGTTCTATAATCCAAATCACTACCTTTAGGATATGCAATCATACCTAAATGTGAAGTCACTATCGTCCAAGGTCGCAACACATTTTCCGTAAAACTAACATTATTATCAACAAATGTTATTCTTAACGTATCAAAATCCTGTCTACCACCACCTACGGTAGTTCGTATCAATCCTCCATACTGTGTCCCAACTGGATTTGGAGTAAACCCATCACTTGGTAATGTAACTGCTTGCGCAAACATACACCCTTTGTTAAATTGAAATACGGGCATTGTTGCAGTTTTTAATGCATTCTGTATATTCCACCCCTGTCCTCCAAATTTCGGTTCGTATTTCGCAACATTACCAATTACACTAGGAAATTCATCAAAATATATAATCCATTGTGCTCCTTTTGGTAACGCGCCAGCAGGTTTCGACAATACTTGACTGAAAAAGTATCCTATTTGTTCGGAATTTTGACTGTAATATGCGGATTCTGCCATAATAATATAACTACTTATTATGGAATTTTAAATTACTGTAATTTATACGCTCTCCAATAATGATATGCAAGAGTCGCAGGAATAGTAACAACAGTTCCCGCATCTTTAATGTCATAATTTGCTGTTGCAATATTTGTCACATAAGCACCATATAATCTATAACTACGTATTGCTTGGTTTTGTTTGTTCATTAAACGTAAATCAATAAGAGATTCTGGCCCCGCAATATTATAATTTCCAGTGCTTGTCGCATCATCAAAAGTCGCAATTTGATTTGCCTCTAATGCACTACGTATATCATATTTCGCATCACATCTAAAAGTAACTTGATATCCCGCAGACCCTGGATATTTTGCAGTCCCTGGAACATTAAAATCCAATCCCATGAAAGGAACTGCAACATTATTAATTGCTCTATCTGGCAATACTGCGCTCTCAACATACACAAAATCATCCTCATTCAAAATTACAGTACCTAATTGATAAAGTCTAAATTGAAATTGACGAGCGAAATCTCTTTCTTGCGAAACCCTATAGAAATCTGAAATATTTTGTGACATATACTATTATTTATCATAGAAGTATTATTTTCTTTGACTTTTTATAAATTTTTATTACTGGTATTAGAATTCCACTCAAAAACATAATTACCACAATCATAAATCTTTAAATATCCCGCATTTTTCATGTTTTCCTCCGCTGTTTTATTTGGATCGAAATTACTCCCCAATCTTTTTGCCAACATATGCTTCTGAAACCCTACTCTATGTAACAACCTATCTCTTATTCTTGATGTAAAATACCAAAAATTAGGTGGAGAAATTCTAAGTAAATCGAATCCCAATTTATTATAAAGCCCCCCATTACTATATCGCCTGTTCGCATAACTTATTATTTTTTGTGGATTATATGATCTTATAAAATATGAAAACAATTTAGACGCACCACCAACAACACAAGTATTCTGTTTGCAGCAATATCTCATCAATTCTAAAGTTGGTTTTGATCCAGTAATTTTTCTACTACCAAATGTCATAACTGATATTAATTCATCAGTTTTCTTATCAAACAGCCCTATTTTATATTTTGAATTATCCTTCCCTTGTATATGATGCTCTATTAAAAACATATTCTTTGTATTATTATCAATATCTTTCACATAACAATTCCTAGCGAATATTTTATTTTTATATATTCCTAATTTACTAAGTATTATAGATTTCACCAATTCTTTTGAAGTGTTCCATTCATTTTCAAATATGTGAATAAGTTGTATCCCCAATTTTTCGCACATTTTAGTTTTATTTATATGATATTTATTTTCTTTGTGTTCGCTACTATGCCAATATAATCCATCAAATTCTATTGCCACCCATTTTTCTGGAATGTATATATCAAGTTCTAATGGTGGTATTATTCTTTTACTGCTCGTTATGATATCAAATGTTGTAAATGATTTTAACATATCACTTATTTCAATTTCTGGTTTGGATATTGATATTTTACTACATCTTGGACATCTAACATCAAATGCAACCTCTCTGGTATACACAAATTCACAAATACTGCATTTAAAATCTATCTCTCCAGTAGATATATAATGAGATTTATCAGTTAACATTTTTTCCGTTCTATTCTGCATTCTATCTTCCCAAATATCAAAACTCTTATCTCGAATAGATATTATTGCATTTTTTCGATTTCTTTCTACATTTACCTTTGCTGAACAATTTACAGAACAACATTCAGAATATCCTTTATCAAATGTATTAAATCTGACAATTTTATCATTACAATAACTACATATCGGGATACTATCAAGATTATTGTGTAGTAAATATATCCGTTCATTAAATTTTATATTTTTTCTTTGTATGTTTCTTGTATGATATATGATACTCTTATACAATCGTAAATCTAAATTGAATATACTTGTATAAAATGAGTGTGATGTAACTTTATCAACCCATCCTTTTATACCTTTTATTGTATCTTCCTTAGATAGAAATTCACAACTTTCTGATAATTTAGCTGCTTTATTTTTTTTATGCTCTATTTGAATGCAATTAAAATTTTTACATTTCCCATAGCCTTTTTGTATGGATAAAAATGGTAATATTTCATTACAATTTTCACACTTACACTTTTTTGTATTATGTATCATCAAATATATACCTTCACTAAAATCTTCAGAATATTTTTTAATTACAAAATTATACCACTTTGGATGTTTATATATAAAATGCACCTTTAAATCGTTTAATGATCTATTAGAAATATACGATAGAATATCTTTTTCAACTACAGTAGAAATATCCGTTTTTAAAGCATCATCGATTAACCCCCTTTGAATATCTGAAGAACATATATTTAATCCCTTTCTAGTATTCCCTCTTCTAATTAACATTTCAGTGTCTTTATGTGTGCATTTCTTCGAGCAATATTTATTGTATTCCCATTTTCTATTTACACCAAATATTGGAATAACATTACCGCACGATTTACACAACGGAAGGGTTTTCATATCACATACATAATGATACAACAATTGTGATTTATTAATAATATCTAAATTATTATACTTCCCAAAATTTATAATATCATTCTCTAATGTTATATATTTTTTATATAACTCTTTTAAAAAAAATTGTTTATGTATTTTTCTATACTCGATAACTTGTTGTTTATCTAAAACCTCATATAATTCAGTTTTCATATACATATAATTATCACATTTTTACATTATAACAACAAAAACGCTACTAATAAAAAATATTAGTAGCGTTTTGATATTTTATCTAATTTCTGATATTACCCAACCAATTCTTGGAAGTTTTGGCTGGTTCTAGTAGCCACGAAATTTATTAGGATAAATTCTGCTGCCCTAACTGGCTTTAAATATATATCCACATGCAATTCATTTGCATCGATAGAATCCGGGGTGTTGTTCCTAGAGTCGCAAACCACCAAATAATCGTATACCCCTTGAGTGTTCTTTGCGTTTTCAAATATTGGTGTTAATGCATTTACAACTCTGGTTCTAGTGAAATCTGTGTTTGGTTCAAACACAAAGTATTTCATTATATCCTGTGTGGATTTTTCAAGAGATAGGAACAATCTACGAACATTTACACGATCAAAAGCGGATGGTTTCTTTTGAAGGGTTTTTTGTCCGTATACCACATATCCATCATTAGGGAAGAACACCACTGGATTAATAGAAATAGTATATAAGAAATCTCTTTGTTTCTGGTTAGGATTGAAAGCGATATCTGTAATACCTTTAACTATTCCTCTAGTAAGACCAGCAGGAGCAATCCAAGGGTATGTTGCTTTATCAGAATTTGCGTATATATTAGCAGCAAATCCAGAGAAAGGACACCAGAATTGTTTATCAGAATTTGCATCATACACTTTAACCCAATTTCCGTAGGTAGCAGCATAATTACTATTCGTTCCACCAAATAAGGTTTTCAATGGAGTATAAACATTTTGAGAAAAGGTATTTCCAGGAATTGAAACTATCTTTGTATCACTACCATTAATAAAGATTTGGCGTAATGGATCAACAATAATCATACAATCCTTTCTGGTTTCGCTAGTGAAAGCATCATATAATCCATAAACTGAAGACCAAGATTGATAACATGGTGCGAAAGCAGAAGATAATTGAGTGATGTCAACATACACAGAATCATCATATATTCCACTTACTGCATTTGCTGCTATTGTAGTAAGACCCGCATCAACAACGATATCTAATGGATAAATTTCAGGATTATCCACTAAAGAAAGAGCGCGATCAACTTTACTAGCAACATTTCCAATATCGTTATAGTTTACATTAGAAACTACTGGAGTATAAACACCTTCTGCAAACAATGCTTTAGCGGAACCATCAACACTAACAGAGGATAATGGATTGTTTGTGCTTAAGCTTGTCCAAGAAGTGTGTTTAGATATTGCAGGATTCACAAGCAATGTCAAATTTGAAGAACTATTATTAACAATATCCGACAAGTAGAAAGAGCGAGGAATACCACCTTGGGATGTTGATGTTTTCTTATTCGCATCCAAAGAACCGATACGACTTTCAACTAATGATATTGACAACATTTGTGGATCATATATGGATTGACGAACTTTAAATAAATTCAAAATCAAACTGTCTTGATAATATGAATCACCGAAATCGAATAATGGAGTAGTTTCAATTATTTCAGATACAGAATTGTTACTTCCTCCGATATTAGAACCAGAAAGATTAAACGCCAACTTAGATGTTGGTAATGTATACCAATTTGTTAATGTATCGCCAGTATTCACTAAACTATACATACTAGTCACAGCAGTAAATGAAGTATCAGGTCCTAAGTCTGTATTATCTTTCAGAGAAATGTAATATCCCTCGAAAATATCGTTAATCGTTGTTTGGCTATCGTTGATTATGATAATACCCGCGTTTGCATTAACAGTATCCCATGATGCTGCTGTTGTTGAGCTTGAAATGCTACTCCATGCAAAATTATTCTGTGCTAATTGATTATATTCAGCATTGCTTAAAGTATATTGAGATGGGTTTCCTATTGTAAATCCCCCTGTTGAAGATGCGACAGGATAGAATAATGCACTATAGCTATCAGAAAATCCTAATCCAGCAGCGGAACCATAGGGTAAACGTGTGGTTAATAAATTTCCTGCGGATTGCACGACTTGTTTTGCAGATTGATAAAAATATCTTTCTGCTGCATTTGTAGGAAGACCGAAAATCTGTTCAAATTCCGAAATAGTGGAAATAGAAACAACTTCGTCCGTAGGTCCTTGGGAAGCAAACCCCATAACATATACATTAGTTCCTACCACTGTTTGAGTAGTATCGGATAAGTCAATTTCTGTGATTTGAACACCTGGTGAATTAATAGTTCTCATATTTATATTATTATTTATGCTTTTTCAACTATTTTTATGAGGCTATAACAGAGAAGGTGTCAATAAATTAAAGTTGACCCTACTAAATTGGAAGGTAACAGTAGATTCTATCCAGTCATTAGTTCTATTATCATACGTAATTCCACCTAATCCAGTAATAAAAGCATTTACATATACCCAAGATGCAATTTTTTGATTATATTCATCTAACGCATAAACAGAAAAAGAAGTTTGATATTCGGGTGTCATACTAGTTTTTGATGTTGTAGGACTTCCACCATAAATACTTCCATCCGCAGTATTCAAAACATTCAACCATTGCCATAACACATAATAGTTCACAAATTTATTGTCTACCACAAAATTTATTGTAATTGGTTCATAATTTGGGCGAGTGTAGCTACTAATATTTGATACCTGCCCACCAAAAGGTAAAGCAATAGAAGGAACTGCAATCGTTGGAACTACTGTACCATACACACTAAAATTTAAAGTATCTAATCCATTCGGAATAGACAAATTAGGCGTATTCTTCATAACAATAGGTAAATCCAATACAAGTAAAAATTTGTCTTTACTTGCCCTATTAAGCACCGATTGTTCAGTTGGATTTACGTTCATTTGTATTATTTAACTTTATGGTTGATATATAGTAAACCCAAGTTCCATTAATCCATCAATATCCAAATCATCCGTATGTAAATCATTACCACCCATTATTGGTTGATATTTTTGTGGGGTATTTGGTTTAGGATAATTTGATGGAACTATTATTTCTCCTGTCGTGAGGTCTTTTAATGAATATAACGTATCATCAGTATATTCCATATCAGTTCTCGATACTTTCAATGGTTTATTCTGATCATCAAATTCATCTACAGTAAAGTATTGTTGGCATACATCAGTTTCTAATACAAATAATGCCCAAACTAATGCCATAACAAAATCATCTCTGTGTTTATCCGTCTTTTTGCGATACGTTCCATTCGGATATTTCACGAAGGTTTCAAATTCTGATATTGTATCATCATCATTTATTTTAACCGCATGTAAGAAATTAATCCAATACCTCAAATTACTAACAGCATTAAAACGTAAATTATTGTGACTAAAAATTCCCAAATGTCTTGTATTTTTTCTTCCATCAGTGCTAGAAGTTTTGCTATAACTTACAATTTTATCATAATAATGGGTGTGAACTAATGCATCCAATATCTGCGCACCACAATTATTTCTTTCTATCAATAAAGGCGGATTTCCCCAAGATGCTGCCAAATTCACCAATCTATTCGCAAAATGATATGGTTCTAACACATTTGTTCCATATACCGCAACTTGTTTAATTTCTGTCAAATCCGTAATATCTAAAACTTGAGCGGTTGATGCAGCCCTTCCAATACCTTCCCCAACATCAACACCAATAACATATATCCTATCTTTATCAGGCATCTCATACACTTTATATGTAGAATCTGATGATGCCCATAAAGTAGGTTTCTTATTGGTTTTAAACTCCTCTATAACCTCCGCACCCACTGCACCATCCGAAGAGTCTAAGAATTTATTTCCAAATTCCTGCTCAAATGCTGCTTCTGACCCCAAAGCTGAAATCATACCCGCTTTCCATTTTTCATTTCTACCAGGAACATCCCACCAATCAATCCTTTCAGTCTTCCAATCATTCTTCCCCTTTTCTGCATCACTATAAATTTCGTAAAATTTATTAAAAACCCCATTTGGCGTGCTCACCATGAAAATTTTAGTTTTTTTACCGGATGATACTGTAGGAATTACAGACTTCCAAAATTCCTCCATCAAATGTGTATTATGACTTAATACATCATTCGTATAATATTTATTTCCTTTTTTAACATCAACTAAATCATAAACAAAATCTTCACTGTCTTTTGTTATATATTCTACTTTTGTTACTCCTGTTTTAGTTTTTATATATTTATTTACTGCGTTTTTTGCAAATATTTTCCTTCCTGATTTAGAAATAAAACAATGATTAGGAGATACTACTATACTATTACCACCTTCAAAACACACCTTTATTAATTTGCGGCGGGAATACTCAGCAACACCACTGAAATCCGACCAACCATTATGCGTTAATACCTCCCATTCTTCATTTTCTTCGTATCTAATTAAATCTGCGTTCATCTGCACAGAAGTTTTGAAAAACAAATCAGCAATTTCTACAATTTTTGTTTCGCCCGTTATTTTATTTCTCAAATCAACTTTAGTATTTCTATTGACACAATCAATAAATGCTGCTTCATCGATCACCAAAATACTTGCTGTATCCCCGCGAGCAGCAGTAGATGTAGTAGTTGATATACCAATACTACTACCGTTCGCAAAAACACAACCAGTTTTTCCCCATTCCTTAATACCAGGTTTTAAATAGTTGGGTAATAATTCATATGCAAGTCGTATCTTTTTAAAAATATTAATTGCAGTGTTTTCTTTATTTGCGACAATCATTACTCGTTGATCATCCAAAAAACATGTATTCCATAATGCATATACCGTAGTAAGTGTTGTATTATGACTTAGAATACCATTAGAAAAATATGTATGTTTATCGGATTTTAAAGAAACGTCATACATGTTTTCTGGTGGTAACTCTAATTTTTCCACACTTCTTACAATCTCAACACCAGTTTCTGTAATAATTTTATCTCCAACTTCTAAATCATAAACATATATTTCTTCTCCATTTTCGCCAATTACTATATGCTCATCCGCACATTCTAAAAAATAATTATCCGTCTCTAATTTCCAAACATCATAAGGAATCGTCTTATGAACGGCTTCTATATCTTCCCATCCACTATCCGTCCAAATTTCGTAATTATCTACACTACGAGTATCTATAATCTTTTCATCACTAATATCAATCATTATAATTTTATTTAATCATTATGAATAAAATCTAAACAATCTTGTAATATCTTTTGCTTGTCTTTATAATACTCCAATTCTTTAACATTAAAAACTTTACATTTTAATGTTTTTACTATTTCATCTTCCCGCATTTGATCATTTTCTACTCTATAATTAACTTGTTTATTTGCAATACTATGCCAATACGCACCATTAAATTCTATGACTTTGTTTACATCTTTAATATAAAAATCTAATGATCTACTAGTTTTATGTGTCTTTACTTTATATTCGTGATTCTTTCCGTCCGTTGATATATTACCGTCATATATAGTCGCAAAATAAATTTCTTTGTATTCGGATTTTATATTATCGTATATATTCCAAAATAACTCTTGTGATACCTTGGAATAATTTTGTTTTGGAAATGATGTCAACCATTTTTCTGTTATCCCCTTTCGAATTTCTATTGCTTTGGTTTTGTTGCATCCACTTCGCTTCATAATAGCATCTATAGAATTTGTAGTCTGTCGTTCTCTTAACTTCTGTATGGCTTCTTCTTCAGTAAACCCCATCTTAGTCCAATATCCCTTTTGTGTAGAATTACATTGCGTGTCTTGTATGGTTTTACTAATCGCTTCACCACAGTCACTTCTGTTATTATATTTGTTATGATAATTCACACCACAACTAGTATTATAACAAAATTTATTATATCCCTCCCAAATACTATTAAATTTCATTAAATTGCCACACCATAAACATTTTCCCAATTCATTAGTTTTTTGTATATGTTTATGATAATATGATTCTTCTGAATCATGAACGTCTTTAATATGTTTCGATAAATCTTCTTTTCTATAATATGAAATTCCACATTCTTTACATACAATATTAAAATTTTCTGGTAAAAGCTTTCCACTTTTTATTTTTTTCTGTTGATTACTATGAGTAATACAACACGCTCCAACTGCAATCATACTAAATGGTATTAAATTTTTACATGAAACCAAACAGCATTTAGTTTTCGATAATACATATTTATTATAAATTTCTTCTTTGTTGTGTGTCGTCTTGTTAAGAGATACTGATATATCCTTCCATCCTTCAAAATAAGAATTCAATTCTTCAACAAAAATATAAGAATGTAATAATTCTTTGGTTTTGTTTATATCTCTGTTATTTTGTTTATACAATTTTCTAACTAACGACCCCGCAAATAATCCATAGGTTTTATGTTGAAATTCCGTTAATTTTAATCCAGTTACTTTACAAATATAGGTTTTGTCCATACCTATATTTATCATAAATTAAGTAAATGTCCAACTTGAAATTCATCCAACACGTTTATAAAAATTTTCTATCGTAACCTCTTCAGTTTCAAGTGTTTGTTTATTCCGAATAGTTAACATAACACCACATTTAAGGCATTTACCTACTTGTCTTGATGCTAAGACCGTAACGAACCGGTTCTTCGCTAGGCTTTTTAATACTCTTTTTTGAGCAGGGTAGAGTTCTATTTTTTCTTTACCTCTGTCGATATTTACGATATAGAAATGTTTTTCAGCGAAGTGTGTGATATCTTCCTTACATTTTTTCATTTCCTTTACCATTGCAGGAGTGAACGCAAATTGTGCATTCTCTCTTGGTAATTTTTTATCTCCTCTATAGTATTGTCTATCACCTATAGGGTTTTCGTTAATTACATCATCTTCAATCTCTTTAACATCCTCTAGATAAGAATCTTCTGGACATGTGTTATCATCACTCATATTAGTTTTATTTAACTAATATTAGATATCTTCTTCTAGATTTCCACCTTCTCCCATACCGCCTTGTTCTGGATTAAAGATATTAAACATTGTGCAGCGCAAGTTTTCTAGTAATGCATCTCTATCTTGAGCGTTCGCAGCATGCATCATAAAAACCTTATCACCGTGTAGATCATATCCGATAGTCATATATGCTTTTAAGTATTCTGTGGTGATGTTATTTAATTGTGCGATATCGTCACTTCTATCTTTTTCTATTGAGACTTTATCATAGAATTGGATAAAAGCTTGTTTGATTAAGCTTTGCACATCAGCATCTACGGTAGGGGGAACATTTTCAGGAACTATTTTTTTAGTTTCTGTTTTTTTACGACTAATCTTTTTTTTCCCTGTCATTTTATTTTTATTTGGGTCATTAGCAGACATAGCATCTACTACTATTTATTCGTAATTGTATTTTTAGTATACTCCGCAGCTTTATTATTAATGCCATATTTTACCAGATGTTCCACTAAAATTTCAAACGACAATGTTTTAATTTTTAGTCGGGTTGGTAGATATTGGCCTCCGTCTGACAATTCCAAATATGATTCATTATCTCCGAAATTTGGATCACCGGAGAAGCAAGTACAAAAAATAGAACTTACTTTAGGATCGATAACAATAGTCCAAGACCGTGCATCCGCTTTACTATAATCATCAAATAATTTATATGCGTAATATCCGCTATCTCTGAGTCTTTTTAAGAAGTATCCTAATGTAGTTAATTTATTAGCCATAATGTTATATTAATTTATCAAATTCTGATTATTTTACAAGTGCGGATATTATAAATTTCACAAGAATATTATCTTCTTGAATTTCGAACACTGTAATTTTCAAAGAGTTATTAAATTTGACATTAATTTTACTAGTTTTAATTCCACTGATTAAACGTAAGTGTTCTAGATTTAATGGAACAGCGGGTTCAATAGATTCACCAGTATATTCTTCGTTAATCAGATATGTAATATTATTTGAATTTGGGGTTTCTCTATCGTTCAATTCCCCATACACAGAACCATTTTTAGTATACAAATAAAATTTATTAGAATCTGTGACTATTGATGCTGCCTTCATTATTTCATTAAACTTTCCAACAGTAAGTTCAAATTCGGTATCAAATTGCAACTTATTTATTTTTGTTACGTTCAACGGGCATTTTGGTATATATCCATCTTCTGATAGGTGATATACGAAATTAAAACTTTTGTTATCATTATAAGTGATATTATTATTTTTTACAGTTAAAGAAATGTCACCAACTTTTTCTATACAACCCAACAGTCTAATAAATTTGTCAATATCCAACAGATTCAGTTTTAATGGTGTTTCTATATCTATAGCAGTATTTAATTTTGCATATACAATGAAACTTCCATCTTGTGAAGTGCATATTGTATTAATATCGTCCTTTTCTACATTAAGGACGATATTACTTGCAACCTTACTAATTGGAGATAAAAACTTCTGAACTAATGTTCCTTTATCTATAGATATTACGGTATCCATTATTTTGAATTTGTGACATATTTGATATATCTATCAACACTAATACTGATTCTATCAATAGCTTTTGCAAAAATTACGCTCGCATCCGCAAATTTTATTAAAGTTTTTGGATCAATACTACTAAAAGCAACTGGAGATGGAGAAGGTCTTTGTGTTGGTTGAGGTTGTGGTGCGGATGGATTTCCGTTACTCATTGGGGGTGGCATTGGATATCTTTCCATAGCCTCCTTATTTAATTGCGCTACTATATTATCCCTATTATTTCTTTCTTGTTGTATTGCACTAGTCAAGAAATTTCTAGGATCGATTTTCTTTGCAGGGCCTGCGGAACTTTGTTGGAGAGTATCTTTATCAACTTGTCCTAAATTTGCCCCCACAAGTCCAGCCATCATTGCTGCTGCCATTTCATCTTCGGATATTGCCATATTATTTTGGGTTAAAAGGGTTAGGGATTTTAATGTCCCTAACCCTATTTTTTATTAATCTAAGTCTGCAAGTAATGCCTTCAACTTAGCATCAGTGTCTTCGTCCGTTTCGCTAGTCACCGGATTATTGGATTCAACTTCTCTCTTTTCTGGTCTAGAACTAGAGGCATTCGTTGGTTCATCATCTTCCTCAACTTCTTCCTTTGCATCCGCATCCTTGATGCATAGGAAGTGAACATCCAACATTCTTTGTAATTCTGCTGCCTTCTTTGGTTTCATGAAGGAAGTAAGATCAAAAACGCTATTATGGATTTCATCCAACTTTTCTTCAGTTATTCCGTCTAACGTAGATGGTGCCAAAAATTTAGAAGATACATAAGTCGTGGAAACAGCACTTGCGTTCTTCTTATCAGTTTTCGATTCACATTTAATTCTTAATGTGCATCCATCCAAGACATCAAATATCTTCGCGCCGAACTCTTCTGCGTCATCACCCTTGAGCGCACTTTCAATGATTTTATTCAATTCGCTACCATATCGAATGACCTTAACCTTTCCGTTATTTTCAGGGGTAACTGGATCGTTGATAACATACGCATTTACCATCCAGTTATCTTTTCTGGAAATTAAACGGTTTGCCTTTTTTTGTTCTTCAGTTCCATTATTATAGATATTGAAGATATAATTGTCTATAGGGCAAGATTCGCCATAAGTCTTAGGACAAAGAGCAGAAACAAATTGCCCTGTAGATACACTCTTCCAACTGTGGTGAAAGTAATGATATGTAGATTGTTTTGGGTCAGTTACTGTAGGAACTAGACGAACTAGGTATGTATTTCCTGCTGCGAACTTCATTACGTCTTTAAATAAAGATTCGGATTTTGGGTTATATGAGTTTTTAATCTCATCGAACATTGATTTTGCGTTGTATTTCATAATTTTTATATTTGATTTATTTGTATTATATATTAGTTTTTTGTGTTTTCAACTATTTCTTCAAAGTATTTTTAATAAACGCACTTATTTTCTTAATTGCTAGTTTGAGAAAGGGTTTAAGTGGTGAATTTAAATATTTGATTTTTTTGTCGAAAAAGTCTGTATATGTAGCTCCAAAAAACAGGAATTGTTCATCCTCTGGTATCTCGCTAATGTATTCAAGCAAGTTTGGAAACTCCATTAAAGTGTATATGTTAATTTTATTTAATTTTAAGTGATACATCCAATCAGGGTGCATACCTTGTGTTTTGTTATTAATATATTTATCTAAAGATATTTTATTTTCTATGCAATATTTGGTTATAAATCCTAAAGATTTTTTAACATCAGATATATGTTGTTCAGGTGCCAACTTTTCTAATTCATTTTTATATAATGAATAACTTTTTATTGCTCTTAACGAGGAGAAATATTGTAGGTCGAAATATTCTACATCAGGGTATAATTTATAAGGAGCAATAAAATATAAATTCATATCAATTTCAGGATACTTACCAAAGAGTATTGCAATTCTCTTTATATATGGGTATCGTTCATCATCTTCAAATCCAGTAAAGTCTTTCTTTAATTTGAAAGATTTTTTTCTTAAAGATCGGGATACTGCTAGATGTTTGTTATAAATTGTTTTTTCTATCTCGGTCATTTTTTCCCTTTGATTTCTCGAAAATTCTTTTTGTGTTTTTGGATTTTACTAATACTGGATATATTTCCATAATTTGCAAAAGCGCATGTCTTACAGTTTCTGCTCCAGTTATTTCCATAAATATATCACGTAATTTAGAATTTTCAAGGATCGACATGAATAAAACGGATGCATTGATCCTTTTATTATTAACTATTGACAAATACGCACCAAATTTTAATACATTTATTACAAATTCTTTATTACATATATTATCTAATGGGTCGTTGCCGCTTATAATGTTGTCTAATATTTTGTCGTTTAACATATAATTACAAAAATAATTATACAACATTTAAACAATTGCAAATATTATTATATCGGTTTTAATGTTTTTGTAAAGGATACGAACGCTTCACTCATACGACCACCACTTGCCGCAGGATGTCCACCACCATCTAACAATTTTTCCGCTAACTTAGATAAATCCACTGGACATGAATCTTTTTTACGAACACACACTTTATCATAATCCAATACTACAATAAATACAATATCAACATCATACTTCTCTAAAAGATAGTCACTCATCTCTTGTATATATTCCTTACCTATTACAGAAATTACTTTGTAATCAACACCCTTTATTGTCAATTTTCCTCTATATACCGTTCTATCTTCATTTAAATATGCATCTCTATCTTTCTTATAAAAATCTATAATATTCTTTTGGAATTTATCAAAATTTTTAAAACCTTGACGAAAGTTTACAATGAATGAATCTACTTTATTATTAGTGTTATGAAAGACAATATTTAAATCATTGGATAATGGAGTTTTCTTAGTATGTGCATCAAAATCATCCGCTAACCCAATCAATAATTTTTGATCGTTAGTAAAATTGGTGTTCTTCCCTAATGTATCTTTTAGCAACTTAGAGCATGAAGTATATTCTTTAATGATGTTTGTTGCACTCTTATATTCGTAATTATGTGATTGGCGATGATCGATAATAACAACATTAGGAAAATCTATCATATCTCCGATTTCTGAAGTGTCCAAATCCAAAAAGAACACCTTTTTATAATCCGTTAGTTGATTTCCCTTCAGCCAGATTTTAACATTTTCAAATAATGAATATGGAGTTGTAGTTTCTATTTTGGGTAGTTTCCCTAAAATCCAACTAAGTGTAAGATATGAAGAGATTCCATCTAAATCTCTATGGGTAAAAACTATAATGTTTGAATCTATATTGTCCATAATTTATATTATTTATTTTCTTTGCTATCCGCTATTTTATCTAATAACGAAGATATGTCGTTATTGTCTTTATCATCGTCTTCTTCTGTTGGTTCATCTTCCACAAACATATCTTCATTAGTTTCCGATAATGATAAAGTTTGATAATCAATATTAAATCTCCATCCTCCAGTATTTCTACCAAATCGATTTTTTATCATATTCATATTGATAGAACTCACATCAACCTCATCTTTGGGTTTCCATATATTACACATCACATCACATGTTGCTGCTAATGCTATGCTTTCAGAAACCCCTTCCATTCCAGGATTATCTTTATTAAATGAATCTCGTTTTAATTGACTTGCGGAAACAACAGGAATATTAAACTTAAACGCCATTGCTCTAAGATGTTCCGCAATTTCCTTAATTTCCGAATATGTATTTAAATTCTTACCTATTGGTTTTAGTAGATTTATATAATCGATAACCACAACATCAGGTTTAAACCCTTTATGTTTTAATTTTTTAATATATGCTTCTAAATGTCTGACAGTAACGGATTTTGGTGCGTATTCTTTAATGACTAATTTATTTCCGTCTAATCTATCTCCGATATTGATAATTTTCTCTTTAAGTTTATCTGTATACTGCACCAATTCATTGTGTGGTATTTTAGATAATTGAGCACTAATCCGTTTGCTATACATAAACTCAGACATTTCACAAGATATCAATAATACATTTCTACCTTTCAGTGTCATGTTTGTCGCTATATTTCCTAAAACAATACTCTTACCAACATTAACTTGTCCTAAGAAACATACCAAAGTTTTCGGAAATAAACCACCTTCAATTTTATCATCCAGACTTTTCCATCCTGTAGGCATTGGATTATATATAGCTTTCAAATCCTGAATATGAGCATCAATATTTTCAAAATACCAATGTCCTAAATCTTCATTCAAAGATATTGCATATATTTTTTCAAATTCTTGAAGTGAATCACCAATCTCTCGCTTTCCTTTGGTGTAGTTTTCAGCCATATCCTCAAGAGTTTTATGTAATCCTCTTTCCTTTAGAAATTTTTCAGTATTTTCATAAAGTTCTTCCTTATTGAATTTGTCACCCAATATGTTTTTATTTCGAGTTAATACATCCCGCAATGCCAATTTATCTTCATCAGAAATCAATTTAGCCTTAATTTCTGCATACGTTGGACACACACCACGATCATTAAAAAATTCTACAATCTTATTAAAAATTAATCGTATTTGTTTATCCACGAAATATGCTGGATTCGCATGATCAACAATAGCTGCTAGATATTGCTCATCATTAATACAATTAACAAGAATGATATTTTCGTAATACTCTAAATCTAGTTTTTTTTCTTCTAATATTTCTTTTTTTTCGTTCACAATATAATTCCTATATTATACCACATCACTTTAAGAAATCTATTATTCTTCGCTAGATTCATCATCTTCATCAATATCATCTACATCTTCTGCAAGTTTAGCCATTTCCTTGTCGATAATAGCTGAAGGTGTTTCTGCTTCTCCACCATACTTGAGTTTTTCTTGGAGCACCTTTTCCAATTCTGGCATGATCATCTCCCAAATTTCAGCATTCTTTTCGATGTTTTTTCTAAATCCTATAGACTTATCACCAAACTTATATGATCTACCTTCTTTTTGTATTAATCCAAATGCTTCAGCCATATCAAACAATCCAGCATAAGGATCTAATCCAGTTTGAAAGTTTAAATACAATTCAGTTTTTAAATATGATGGAATGAAACGGTTCTTAGTTGTTAATGCACCCAAAGTAACACCAGAAACATTATGTGATATTTCTACTGCGGCTTCATCAGGATTTTCTGAAGATTTTTCTTGCTTTGTGCTTAATTGGACTAACACCGAAGCGAGATATGTTGGTGCCTTTCCTCCACTCGTAGTTTTAACCAAAGAAGGATACATGTCACCAGGATTATCATAAATATGATTACTGAACAAAATTGGAACTCTAGCTTTCGCAGATTTATATGTCAAAGCTCGCATCATACTCCGAATACTCTTACTTCTTGTACCCATGTCTGCGGCACTTTTACCTTCTTGTGCATCTTTAATTTCTTTAGCGGATGATAAATTACCTAAAGAATCGATAGATATGATAAATTTATTTTTCTCTTTGTTTGATGGGTCTTCTGAATTGGATTTAATAACATTATCCAAAAACATACAAATTTGGTTTCTACAGTCTTCAATAGCTTCTACTGGATAATATTTAACTTTCTTTGGATTTCCGCCTACAGACTTTATGTTGTCTTTATCAACTGCAACTTCAGAGTCCCAAATAACTCCAATATAACCTTCTTTTTGTGCATTAGCAATTACTTTATTAATAATCAAAGTTTTACCAGACATACTCGGACCTGAAAATCCTGTAATACGACTTTTTGGAATACCGCCATATAGTGATCCTGATATAATTGCGTTTAATGCATAACAACCAGTGGAAATATAACCATCAGGTGTTGATAATGTGGAATCTGATAATATTTCTGCATCAGGATTTAATTTATCCACTGATCCAAAAATTCCACTAAATCCTTTCAATTCATTTTTTTCTTTTTTAATAGCCATAATGTATTTATATGTTGATGCGAAAGCTAATGGTAGTGGATGGCATCAAACATCCACTACCATTTTTAATATTTCCTATTACTTCACATCATCGAACAACTTAATAGTAGGCGGTTCGTTACTTGCTTGTGGGATAATGATTGGTGATGGATTAAAAATCTGTGCATACTGTGCAGGAAGTTTAAAGTCATAAACAATATCTTCGCTTTCTGTGATATTGTTCCGCTTATACTTCCAAACAGTTCCAGAATCTTTGTCAGCCAAAAACTCACGGAAAAACAATGGCAATATTTGCAATTGTATCTGTCCAGTTTGAGGATTTGGGACAATATGAATCAACGCAGGATTCTTAATTGCCAATACTTCGTTATTTGATTGTTCTGCAACCGCTTCGCCAATAATAGTTCTGCCGATTGTGTCAAGGAATGTAGTTAATTTAATAGTTTCGCTCATAATATTTCAAATATAATTTATGTATAGTATTTCCAAAATCAAGGGTTAATCAGAAAATAAATCAAATAAGTTTGTAGTAGTTTGATTGCACACATCAGGCATCATCCAATTCACTCCATCATATAATCTTTCTATTGCTGGTAATATCTGTTTTTCAAACATCTTTTCTTTATCTACAACTAGTTTTGTAAATTCTTTAGGGTATTCACTAGGATAAGCAATGGCATCTAAACCATATACATTCTTCTTGAGATATACCCATTTAACCTTTTGATTTGAATTTATTCTCTCGTATTTATCTTCGATTTTTAATAATTTCAAGAGTAAATTATATGCAATTGCTGCTTTTACATGCACTGGTGTTCCTGATTCGAATTTTGTCAGTGTTGAAGTCTTCGCATATTTTTCATAATTGTTTACTGAAATACGAAACGCCATATCATCCAAACTTAATTGTTTAAAATCATCATACACCTTTATATACACTTCATTTGTAGACTTTAATGTTTTCAAAGATAATAAAGTATTCATTATCCGTTTGATAAATTCTTTAACTTCCTTAGATATTGTAGATTTCGCAACTTCAACTCCAACATATTTAAATTCATCAGTTTTCTTACCTTCTTTATCATTGATGTGTAATATATAACGTTTTTTCATCAAAAATACTCCTGCATCCGCAATAACTTCTCTTTTAAATACGAATCTTGGATCAGTAGTATGCAATTCTCGTTTTGCCCACACATTAATCTCATCGTTTAATACATTGTCAATCTCATCAATAACAATAGCCGCATCTTTTGCGATATCACCATTATCTTCTAATAGTTTATAATTTTTAATATCTAGTATTGGTGCAACAGTCAAGTAAATTGAATTATGGACTAATATATCATTTGCAAAATATGTTTGTTCCACTGGATTTTCTGTATCCATTTCAAAATCGTATACATATTCATCATCGAAAACATCAAGCTGTTCTACTTTAAATTTATCTGTAATTATAGTTTTAAGTATGCTCGTTATATTATCTGATATATACAATATTTTATCACTTTCTGCAATTTCTTTAGGTGATATTCTTGTTAGTTTATCATTCCTAACAACTACCATATCATGATCTTCCGTTATGACCACACTTTTACCGTCTACCGTAATCTTATATCGTTTCTTGGTTACTTTATGCCGAATTATGTGTTTAATTTTACCATAAACTGGTATATTATTTTTATATGTTAAAATTTCTATACCATTAGTATGTTTCATTTCATGTCCAGATGATGTTTTTAGAATGATATTATCATTATTCTCCCAAAGTTTTTCTATTGTATCCTCACCATTCTTGTGTCGAATTATACTATCAAAAGCTACTGAGTCCGTATCACCGTACACCACAATACTTTTACCTGTCACTCCGTATTTTTCCTTTGCGTGGCGATCTACAATATTTGCAGCCTCTTGTCCAACTGCTCTACCCGTTGCGGTGACTGATCTTGCAGCATCAATATCCGCAAAAATACAGTAATTATTCGCAAACGCCCCATATAAAGAATTAAGAAAAATCTTTACAGTATATTGCAAAGTGTCAAGATAAATAAGTTCATATTCATCTTCGTCGGTTTTCATTTTTTTCTTATCTATTTTTTTATATTTTGCTTTTGCATCTACTCGTTTTGTATAAAGATCGTCAACTAATTTTGGAATGATGCCTTTATTTTTTTGTGAATATATTACATTAGCATTTGATATACACATCTGTTCACTTATCAAAAACTTTTTCAATTTTGATATAGAGAGTGTATAAGATTTTCCTGTTACCAATACCAATTCCGCAACATCATCAGGATTATTAAAATCAGGATTGTTTATAAGTTTTCCCACTTTTGTCTCTGGTGATATGTTTAATGTAATAATGGTGTTTGGGTATAGACTATTAGCATCGAAGCTTACAATGGCTTCCTGGAGTCCTGTAATAGGCTCTCTGACGAATCCACCAGGAAGTTCACCATTAAGATTAGGAGGGAATGTCGGAATGGTTAATCCTTCCTTTTTAGCTTGAATTGCAATAGCACCAACAACCAATGTTACTTTACCCAAAGCACTTTCAAAGTTCGAACAACCTTGGTATGAAAGCAATCTTGCGATTTGAATATATTTTAATTTCTCCTCAAGTTTAACAAGCAATGCAACATCTTGAATATTATACTCAACAAAATTTTTCCAATCTGTGTCTGCTAATGTCGAAAGATTTGTGGCATTTATTTCCAATTTCCCTTCGTTCAATTCTACTTCTCCAATATAATTTAATTTATACGATTCTCGTTTATCTCTTGCGAAGGTTTTATATAATAACATATAGTCCAATATACTCACGCCTTGGATATGCCATTTTATAAATTGTTGTCCAAAGTCATTTGTTGCATTAGATGAATATAGTTTTCTGAATGGTGAAAGTCTTTTTGCTGCTGCTTCACCCATAACATTAGTAATACGATTGATTATATATGGAACGTCAAAACCATCACAATTATGGGTTTTTATACCATTACACACAAAATAATGAGTGGACGTTTCAATATCTGCCATTTCTGTGGGGGTTTCGGTTTTATATATTTTTCTTATTTTTACTAAAATATTATCTTCCTTGATAAAGTATTTAATTTTATCACTAGAATTATTACATTTTTCAAAAAAACATACCCCTCCATCAATTTTTCTATTTGGGTGTATAATATCAAGACCACGTAGAAAACTTTCATTTTCTAATATAAAAGGTATCCTATTTAATGTTTTAGTTTTTGTAGATATTACATTATTCCACAATAATAATTGTTGTAAATTTGATAAGTTTTCTTCTATGCTATTACAGACGCCTAACGTTTTTTGGATATTAGAAAAACATCCATCGCCATCAACCAAACCTGAATAAAAACTTTTAAATTGTTCATAAGATAGCATCGATATTGGGGTTATTGATATTTTTTTCTTGTTGTTTATATCGTAAATAAAAGGCAATAATATCCCAATTTTATTATTAACCGTCAAAGATTTATAATAACAACCATCCTTTACCTTTTGTGGTTTAGATAATTTTAATTGTTTATTGAATATTTTATTATATTTGTCAGTATAATATTCTGTGACTTCTTTATAAACACTACTATATGTATTCGAAAATTCTTTAAAATCTATACATCCATCAGTAAAAGTAAACCCGATAAATTTTAAAATATCATTATCTATAATCTCGTCTATATCAACATCAAATCCCCCCCCATTAGTTGGGCAAAATTTTATTACAGATTCACCAGAAATATATTCTAAAATCATATCATCAGGAATATATTTTTGTAGATTTTTATAATTCCAACCTTTACGTCTCCAAAATTTGTTGCTGTGCCAATACTCTGGTTTTATTATTTCTTTAACTGGAGTATTCTTTAAATAATTTCTAATTTTTTCAGACTTTATGATAAAATCGAAATATTCATAGTTTTTTATATTTTCAAAATTTTCTATTATATATTTTTTATACGTTAAATTTTGGTTGTTGTTTATTCTTTTATTAAGGACTATATAACAATCATCATTTAAATCTATATTTTTTAGTTTTGTGTCTTCTATTGTCCGATATAAAGAATTTTGGTTTTTATACAATTCCCTTCCTTTTTTACAAATCGGAAAAATATGCTCATTTGAGCAAAATATAGTATTGCCAAATTCTGTCTCTATACAATATTCATCTTTGTTTCCTGTATCCTTAAAATCAACAACTTTGTTACTATCTCCATTAGCATCAAAAAGTTTGCTCCCCTTCTTTACATCACCAAATTTTATGATCTTATCAGTATTCCAAATATATTGATTCTTAGAAATACAATTCCAACCGACGAGAATATCCGGGTGATCTCTTTTCCAATGTTTAATAAATCCGTCTAACAATTCAAATTCTGAATCACACTTATGATAATAGACATTGGATTTTGTGGGTGTATAATCTTTAACCCCCCAAGTATGATATTCATTAGATATTGAATCATAAACAGTAATCAACAATACTGGAAATTTTGCATCAGAAGGATTTGGAAATTCTTGGGTTTGATAACAAGAACTCATGATTCTCGACCATTCCTTGGTTTCCTCGTCCATTACAGTATACGAATCTTTGTCTAGTGTTAATAAATCTCCAACACATACAGTAGATATTTCTCCATCATTCCTTTTTACTTCGACTTTATGTTGGTCACTAAAACGGTTACACTTAGTTTCTATGTCTATATAGAAAACCTTTAATGCAAACTTACTAAAATCCTTATCATCAATCTTATCGTAATATTCATCAATTAGATATTGTTGTTCAACTGGAAGGTTATTAAATATCCGTTCGTTTGGATTAAATTTAACATACTCTTTTCTCTCATAAGAATTTTTAAAATTTTTACGAAACAATGGTGTTTTAAAAATTGATAGACCGTCTTTAGCATCTTCCCTTTCAACATATAGATAAGGTTTATAGGGTATTTCTGTATCTATTCTATCTCCATCTGGTGTCCAAGTTCTGAGATACACCAATCCCTCTTTACTGTCGTAATAACAATTTCTATACATTTCTCAAATTATAATCCCCTTCCGCAAAAAATCAAACTACTTCTTATGCGTTATATGGAATCTCTGATAAAAACTTTCTATCAGGCGATCCATAAGGAGTAAAGTATGCTTCGTAATGTTTTTGGAGATTTTCTGGAGATTCTAGCCAATATTTATCTGCTATTGCTCTGTGTTTTTTCACCAAGTCTGCATATCTCGTTTGATCTTTTAGTGCGTATTTTACTTGGTCTATAAACTCATCTCCCGTATCATATTTTAAAATCGCATCAGAATACGTACACATATTCGGACAAATTACAGGAATACCAAGAGCACCACCTTCAATTAATTTTATGTTGCTTTTTGCAAAATTAAAGTTATTTTTTTGTAAAGCAGCAAAGCAAAGTTGTGTTCCAGAATTTGCCATTGCTTCCGGGAAATTAGGCAGGTCAACCCAAGGACTATGAATAATCTCACCACTATCTATAAATGGTTTCAATGGTAATGGATAAGAGCCATAGAACTGCCAAGTATATTCTTTTCTAGTTTTAATTACTGCTTGAACAATTGCCTCGAAATCATCCTTTTGGTTTACACGATTAACAACATCAACATGAGTTCCTGATGCGAATATAGAAATTACAGGTTTCTTTTTATTCTTTTCAAATTTCTTTACCATGTCCCCCAAATTGTAATACCTATCAAACCACCATTTCAACAAGTAATTAGGAATAACGGTAACGTTTTTGTTGTTCGTTTTACTCTTGAAATAATCTGCCATGAAGTCACATGTCACAGTAATTTCCTCGCATAATTCGAGGATATCAACAATACTACCACGAATAGAAGGATCAACAAAAGCATCTCTATTTCTATTATACATTGGGATATCCTCATGGAATACTATATCATCAATCTCGTAAATAAGTTTGAATCCATATTTCTGTGAATAAGATTTCAACATTTTTACAAACTCTTTTTGTATTGGAGTAGCTTGTCTTTGAAGTTTTACGGCTTTAACTCCAGTATAAAATCTTTCATCAAGAATCATTGTAGTAGATTCCATAATTACTGCTTTGTTGTATAGGTTCAACATTAAATTTGGAGCCATACAACGATACCAACTACAACCACCATAATCCGCCATATAATTTACTGCTCTTGGTAATCCTTGTCCTGGAATATCCATAGAGGGTGGTTGTGGTGCGGATTTCGTAGTTATTATATGATTTATGTGTGATGTTGAAGGAATATACGGAAGTCCTATTGGAGCACCTAACATATTATGCAATCCAGTATCTACGGTAGAATGAGTCATATTATGTTTTATTTATAATTCTAAATCTAAATTGCAACCTGATATTTTATATGATTTGAACTTTTATACCCCTTTAAAATGGTATCAGTATATTCCCAATCAAAAATAGATGTAAACTTAGGAGTTTCTATTGTTGGTAAATCATATGTATCTTGAGTTAACTGCAATTTAACACCTTCGATATGCGATCTATAAATATGTGCATCCATTAGGAATCCAATCAATTTACATTAGGGAGGTAAGAAAGCCCACTGATCTTTAGTCAGTGGGATGAATTACCCCTGATTTTCTATATAAGATTTAATAGTTTCAGGATTTGAATTACCTATTGAACATACAAAATATCCATCAGCCCATAATATTTCTTTCTTCCAATAGTATTTCTTAAGAATATCAGAATATAATCTCCACATTTTATTTGTAGTTTCTTGTTTTAAATGCCTTACTATTTGTGATATAGACAATGAAGGTTCATATGTAATCATAAAATGTATATGATCTTTGTCTGTTTCATGTTGTATAATATGATATTTGGATTCTATTGTATTCAATATATTCTTTAATCCAATATCTAAAGTATTAATATTAAAACATTTCCTTCTATATTTCGTAAAAAAAATTAAATGACATAATAATAACGATTTGCTTCGATTTTTTGTACAATATTGCATAAATATAATTATACATGATAGTGAAAGCATATAAGTTTAGACTTTATCCTACAGAAGAACAAAAGGTTCTTCTATCCAAACATTTTGGATGCGTAAGATTAACTTATAATTGGGCTTTAGATTATAAAACAAAACACTATAAAGAAACTAAAGAAAATATACATTGGAAGTTCCTTTCTTCATCTAAAGATTTTTTTAATTATAAAAATGAAAATTCCTTCATAAAAGAAGTTAATAGCCAGTCTATAATATCCGCTATCGGAAATCTGGATAATGCGTATAAGAACTTCTTTGAAGGTAGAGCGGAATTTCCTAAACATAAAGAGAAACATAATAAACAATCCTTTCAAGTTCCTCAACATGGTAAAATTGACATCAAAAAGGGACTACTTTTAATACCAAAATTCAAAGGCGGTATTAAATGCATCTTCCATAGAGAAATTCCAAATGGAAAACACGGAACTTATACGGTTAGTAAAAATAGAGCAGGAGAATATCATGTATCAGTCATGATACATACTGATATTAAACCAAAAGATAAATTACCAATGAAAAATGCTATTGGTTTAGATTTTGGATTAAAAACTTTTATTACTACATCCAAAGGAGAATCTATAAAATCTCCTTTGTTCTTTAAGAAATCAAAAAGAAAACTAAGAATCAAACAAAGACAACTTTCAAAAACAAAAAAACATGGTAAAAATAGAAACAAAAAAAGAATAAAAGTAGCTAGACTATATAACAAAATAACAAACCAAAGACAGGACTTCTTACATAAACTAAGTCACAAATTAATCAGTGATAATCAAATTGATACTATTTGTATTGAGGACTTAAACATAGAAGCAATGAAAAAACTTTGGGGTAACAAGATCAGTGATCTATCATGGTATACTTTCACAACAATGTTAGCTTATAAAGCAGACTTGTATGGTAAAAATATCATTAAAATAGGTAGATTTGATCCTAGTAGTAAATTATGTTCTAAATGTGGACACATATACAGAAATCTTTCTTTAAAAGAAAGAACTTGGACATGTTCAAGTTGTCATACCACTCATAATAGAGACATTAATGCTGCTATAAATATAAGAGATTTTGGTATGAATAAATACCAACTAAGTAGGGAACCTACTGATGTAATGCCTTTGGAGAAGAAAGCTCTGGCTAGAAGAAATCGAAAGAAATCTTCTAGTGAAACTGGATTCGATGAATTAGGAAAAAAGAAGTTCTTTTTAGAACCGAAGCCCATCCGATCTTTAGTCGGTGGGTAGTTCACATCATTCACTTCTATTGTTTTCATATTTTATATTTCTTTTACTATATTCGAGAATCCATTACGTTTTTCTATACAAATTACATTATCTACTTTTCCTGATACTGCTTGTCCTCTGTGTGTTATTATATAAGATGATTCTTCATAATCATCAACTCTATCTCGTAAAACATCCAATACTAATTCTATACCCTTTGAATCTAATGAAGAATCAATCAATTCATCATAAAAGGTATGAGAGAACATAACATCACCTTGCAATCTTCTTATATCCAAAAATGCAAACAAACAAGCAAGATCAATTCTTTTCCTTTCTCCTGCTGAAAAACTATAATATGACTTCTTTTCTTTACGTTCGTCTATCATTTGTTCCTCAAAAAATTCATCAAACACACAAAAACATGGAGCTTCGAATTTTTGTAAATAATATTGTAGTCTCTGATTTAATATAGATAGTATTCTTTTTACTATATAACTTTTCACTCCATCTTCTGATACTACGAATTTAACACAATCAAGAATTGCTAGTTTTTTATCTATCTCTATCAATTCTTCTTTTTGTTGTGCTAGAGTTTCTTCACTATCTATAACGGTTTGCTCTAATATAGAATTTGTTTCTTTATCTATTTTTAATTTATCTGATTGATAATTCTTTATAGATTCTTCGTTATACTCTATTCTTGATTGTGTTTTTTCATTTGCATTACGAAGTTCTCTAATTCCATCTCGTTTTACTTTTATTGCATCAAGTTCCTTTTTAACGGATAATTTCTTTTCGTTTATAGGAACAAAACGCAATTCTTCTTCACTTTCAGATTTTCTTAATGTTGACAACTTATCATACAATTCAGCTTTACACTTTTCCCTATGTTCATTATCTTCTTCTGCATAAGGGCGTTTACAAGTTGGACATCCAGCACCAACCTTTTCTATATCTCTAATCTGTCCATTTATTACCTTTATGTTTGCTTGTATTTCCGCAATTCCTTTTGATATTTCGAAGTATTTATCTACTAGTCGAATTGATGCTGCATTAAAGGCATCTTCTTTAGACTTCAATGTTTCCTCTATATTTTCAGGAATTTCTTTGAATGTTAATTTCAAATCTTTAATATTGGAAGTTGACATTGAAATTTTATCATCAAGATCAGATAACCGCTTTTGTTTATTACTTTCGAATAACTCCAATTGTTGTTTATTGAGATTATAAGATTTCTCCAATACTTCCTTTTTTGTAAATATCAATTCGTAACTTCTTCTTAGCTCATTATATTCATCTCTAGCTTTTAATAACATTACAGAAAACACTTCGAGGTTAAGTATATTTTCGATAAACTTTCTCTTCTCTACTTTTTCTTGTGCCATGAAAGGTTTAGTGTCGTTTATCGTCATGATTACTGAATTTTGAAAAACTTTACCTGTAGAGTTAAGAAGTTTTTGTATATATTCTGTAGTTTTAGCTATAGTAGATTTCGTTGCATCAATACTATATTCTTTCGTGGTTTCGTCAAATTTAAACAAAGAACATTTCGATGGAGCAATTTGTCTCGTCAATTTATATTTTATAGTTTCTGTTGTATCTTCAATAGAGAAGTATAATATAACTTCGCATTGTTTCTTGTTAATAGAATTTACAATAAGGTCTTTGTTTAATTCTCTTATTGTAGTTCCAAAAAGTGCAAAATATGGTGCTTCTATTGCTACTGTTGATTTTCCTGCGCCATTTGCACCATCTTTATCAAAATTCTTACCTGTTATTATATTAATTCCTGGCTGGAAATCTAATATAACTGGTGTATCTCCAATTGATAGGAAGTTACGAACTGAAATACTATTAAAAATTACTTTACGCACGTATATATTATACCAGATTTATTTTCATTTTCAACCAATATTAATAATATGTTATCCAATTGTTTGATTGTTTGATTATTTCTAACGGCAAAATATCTTTAATACCATGCACTGAAAATACTTCATTAGTTTTCAATCTCTCTCGAAGTTCTGGATGATGCTCTGGTCTAATTGGATCATGACTATATCCATGTAAAGTAGATATATTTATATTTTCATACTCGCAAGTTGCAGCAATCCATCTATCGAGAAATCCCAATTCTGTTGGTGTGTATTTACTATCCGACAATTTTATCCACGTATCTTGTGTGGCTATCCAAGGAGAATGCCCAAAAAATGATGCATTAAACCTACTTTCATCATTTTTCCAAATTTCTCCCATATACATAGTTCCATCTAATATTTCTATATTAGTATTGGGGGTTAATAAGATTGTATCATATTCTATCAACACATTTATTCCAGAAAGTTTAGCAAGGGTATCTACAGAAAATTTCGTCCGTTTTATACAATCATCACCGTAAAGCTGAGAAACCCCACATGCGTATTCGGTATATTTTGGTAGATTTGGTGTTTCCATATTTTGTATGAATTCTATACCATTTACTGGATCATCCTCTGGACAAATCATATAAATATTATCAGTAAAAAATATCCAATTATAATAATGTCTGATTATAACATCTCTCACCTTTCCATGTGCCATTACTACAATATTATCAAATTTCATATTTATTATTTAATCTGACATATCTACCGAATCCACTGTAATGTTATCATCTTTCACGTATAACCTATCATGAATAAACCAAGGTGTTTCTCCACCATATATCCATTTGTTCATACCATATCTAATTGCGATAACAGACATTGCCGTTTGGTCGTGTCTATGCCCCTTTACTCTTGTGTCTTTTGATGCCAATAACATATTGTTATTATGAGGACCAGGAAAGGTAATCCCATCATTTGCCAATTGCATCATATCTCCAAAAAAATCATATATCACTTTATAATTAAAATTCAATCCGAAATTAGTCCCTTGCATACACGGCATAGTAAAAGATTCTTCTCGTGTGATGTTAAGTGTTTTTAATGCTTTATCATGACAATAACTACCCAAATCATGATTATACAGAAAGAAATACCCATCGGTGTTTATACGATTAAACGCATCATCAAGATTTTTTTTTATTATTACGCTGCTATCCAACCATAATATTCTTTTATATCCATTTTCTAATGCATCTCGTATACAATAATATTTAAACGCAAATGGAGATTCTTGATGTGTTGGACATCCTTTAGGGTATTCATTAAATCCTAAAAATGGGACACCCAAAGCTTCGCATTGTAATCTAAGTCGATCTACTCCCTTAATAAAGTTATATCCAACACCAAAACTTACAACACAAGATTCGTTCATAAAACAATCCAATTTTTTTTAGAAATATTATATAAAAAATTATCATTATATAATCTCGCGTATTTATGATAGTATAATTTTTTACTTTTTACTTCTATTGACTCTATTATATGTTTAAAACTAGAATCTATAACGTGTATTTCCGTCGCATTTTCAATGATCTTTAAATAATCAAATATATTATTTGTAAATCTAATATCAGGAGTAACCACTTGAACATTTTGTGGTATATGGGTTTTATCTATATTAAAATTTCTTTGTGTATCTTCGTGTATAAAAATGTAATCCCCCTTTATTTCAAATTTGTCATATAATTCTTGTTCTCTTTTATTATCGCGCAATATATAAAAATCGCTCCATCGTTTATCAAAGTCCAATCCAACACTATGATAAAAAAATTTATCATAATTTTGAATACAATCTAGATATTGATGTCCTATAACGAGATGGGTTTCTTGTGGAACGTTTTTCAGTATGTTCTGTGCGTCTTTATCATCAGCTTTTACTATCGATAAATTATGTATATCCCTAAACATAAATCCCACACTTTCTACATTATGTGGTTTACAAAAAAGGTTTACTTTTTCTACCCTTTTACAAATATTTCTAATTAATCCATTACATATAATGTGATCCCCTAATCCCAAATGCTGATATACATAAAGTTCTTTATTCATATTACTAACGTAAAAATATATCTGAGTAATTATACACCCTCTCTACTGAGTTTCTCGTGAATATATAGTGCCAAGTATATTCAAATATTCTACTAGTAGTAAAATTATCTAGATGAGTTTCTATTAAAAAATCCACCAAACTTTGATAAAATTCTATTGGATATTGTAATATTAAGCCTTTATCTACTACAAATTGCGCACATGAATAATAAGAAAAAATTGAAGGAAACGTAAGATATTTTTCAAACAGTCTCCAATTATCTTTGAGAAATGCTATATATATTTCACGATTCGCATTCATACTAATCTCTTTTTGATAAAAATCACGTTTATTTACCGAAAAAAATAAATCCGCATTCCAATTCACTTTTAATATAATATCATCCATATTAAAGTCTTGATGATACGACATCCTATGATCATGTGAAAATAAAGTCTTATCTGGAAGATTATTATAATTATCTATGATATATCGCAAATAACAAAGAGATTCTTGTCCCTTGTTTGGTTCTATGAAATTATAATTTTTATTGGTTTTAGAATATATAAATTTTTTAATATTTATGTTATCCACCCAACCAATATCGTGATCATAATGAGCGACTAATATTGCAGTATCCATTATATTAATTAATCTTTTCGTATACTAAATACCCATTTCTTTCATTTAAATTGTCATCTATAATCCTATAAATCAATGGATGGTTTAATACCTCTTCTCTTATTTTTCTACACTTCAATTCTTTCGTATCATCTAAAGCGCAATACCGACTCCTATCTTTTAATAAATTCCATTCCATATATGTAGAAAACTCTCCACCATCTAGAACCAAAAAATCTATTTTATCATGGACTTTATAATAAACATTAGGCAAATCTTTCATCCAATTATAATCCTGTTGCAACCAACTTTTTTGGTCTGAAGATAAAATAGAAACATCAAACCAACTGCTTAACAGAGATTCATCCACCAATTTTCCGAAAATAATATCAAAATTTGAATTTAAATTTTGTTTATTATTCTTGGTAGCCAAGATAAACATTTCAGGATTACATTCAAACGAACGAAAATTATAAACAACTTTATCTTTTAATCCTTCTAATATACATCTGGTAGTCCCCATACCATTCCAAGTTCCAACTTCTAATATATTATTTACATCAGAGATATTTGCAATATCTCTGATATGTTTACCTAAATTGGTAGTTTCAAAATTTATTTGTCCGTATTCCATATTTTAATTTTATTTATATACATTAAAAATAAAATCAACATCGTATAATTTTATATACATCATCTTCCATTATCAAATCTATCATGTTTTTATTTTCTAAACTATTCCACCCCGTTTTTGGTAATGCGTTTATGATTGTTTCCGCATCAGATAAAAACCCCGCCCAAAAACTAAATGTTCCTTGGCTTAATATGAGTTTTTTATGGTGAGATAAAAAATCCAACGTTTTTTTGGAATTCATGGTTATTACATTACATTTATAATTATCGGTTAATATTTTTATATATTCGTGATTAGGAGAATCAGTAGTGATATTGATAATATCATAATCCTTTATCGCATCTATAGCTTCAATATAGTAGGATATTGGAAGTAAATGTTGTCTACTATTATAATCCATCAAATCCCCCAATCTAATATGCATCCCTATATCATTATCATTAACAATATATGGAGTTATATTACACCATTTTTTTATGTTACTTTTATATGGTATGTAATATTCTTTTTTTTGAAAATAATGATCCAATACAATACGTCTTGGTGTATTATCATTAATAATATCACACAAATTAAAGTTACAATTATCTAAATATTGAATCGGAGTATTATAACATTGTAATGATTTATTACAATAATCTAAATGAAATTCATCTAACAAAGTATGTTCATTTAAGTTTCTTAACTGAAACCCTAAACTTTGTGATATTATTTTACCCAAAAATAATGTAAACATTTGATTACCTAACCTACCTATAGGATTAATTTTATTGTATATATCCACACTCATAACAAAACATCTCTTTGATTTATTATAACATTAATCCAATATGGCATAGTCAATTTTTCGATATTACTAAAACACTCTCCGTTCTTATATTTTTCTATCGTTTCTGTTATAGTAAATTCGTCTATATATTTCCAATCATCTATTTGTATAATAGGCAAATCTTTAAATGTATCATACATAAAATGCCGTTCTACAATAGGTATCGACCCAAGATATAATGTTTCCCAAGTGCGATGGCAATCTATACCATTTCCTTTAGGTGATGCAACAAACAAAAACCTTTTAACTTCTTCACAATATTCTTTATATGTATTTTTTCTATCAAATATCCCGTTACCATTTTCAGTTAATATTTTAATAACATCATATCTATTAATATTTGTAATAGGATTAAAATTACAATATATTTTATTTATAATTTTATTACTAATAGATAGAGGTTTTATATAATCTTTAATAAATTCGAAATCTGTATTTTGTCCTCTATTACATCCTTTATCATTTTCTATCCCTATAGGTAGAGGAACCAAATCTTTATGTTTATAGTTGACATTTTGTGCATACCATTTATATATACATTTTGGTTTGTTTATAAATTTAAATTCATTTATCTCATAATCACTACAATGTGATATTAATATATATTTATTATCGTTATTTTTTATTTTATCAAATAATTCGGGTATAAAATCCGTCTTACACCATATTATTGAACCATCTTTTAATACACTTAAATCATCAAACCTGTTAATATCTATAATAACATCAGCAATAGTTTGAAACTTTATTCCACATATAAATTCTTCTTTAAAATTTTCTATCATATTTAATCTTTTGTAGTAATTACGTTTTTAAAATTTTGTGTGTTTTTTAATGTATTAGAAACGATTAATGTATCATCAGTAATTTGTGTTTCTGTATTTGTTGTTTGTTGTATATGATATATAAAATCATCATATAAAGACCTTCCAACATTATTCCAAAATTTGTTTTTCATAAAAACACAATCCTCATCCAGTTTTTCTATATTTATGATTCGCCTATATTTATAATTTTCTTGCTTTATAATATTTGTAATTTTAGTAAAAAGTTTATACATATATTCATCTAATATAGGGATTCTTTGCCCCACATAAGAACCATAAACCACCCTTTCATGTTTTGGGAACTTTATGGTGTCTTTATAAATATGACCAAAATATTCATCATGTTGTATCACATCATCAATTATTAATGGATATATATAATCTCTAGCAAAATCCATATCTGTACCATATGCAAGATTATTAGTATGTCTCATATATGATGAGATTTTTTCTTTTATGTTAAAGATATTTGCTGTCCCGCCCCACATACCAGTTAATATATTACCACTATGTCCTCCAGGATGATCGCGCATAATATGAAATTTTTTAGTTGAACGAATCCAATCTTCAACTGCTGCTGCTTCTCTACTATTAATAAGAGAATCAGTATCTCTTATTATATATCTATCAACTTCCAAATCATCATTAACCAAAAATCGCCAAAATGTACCTTCGGTATCTTTATTTTCTTCACATAAAAATATTTCAGAGCCTAGATTTTTAAGTTCTGATACTACGTCATTAGGAACCGTGTGGTCTATATAAAATCTGGTAATCCAAGATGGATAAATGGTTCTTGCTAGATGCACATTTTTTATTGCTAATGCATTATATTCTTTATGCGCTCCCCATAAACTAAATGATATTACATTTTTCATCTTTAAATCCAGTCAATCTCCTTCTTTGATATGTTTCATAATCTATTTTTTCTAACTTATTATTCCTAATATACAAATCATCAGGATTTTCATTCACATTTGAATATTGAACATGTTTTATTAATTCCATGTCAAAATATTTAACCTTTCTATTCATTAAAGAAGCTGCGGTAAATTCAGTATCACAATATAAAGATTGGTATTCAGGATTATAAATATACCCAAACCTATCATAATATTTCTTACCTATTATAGATAAGGTGTTTAATTTTTCCCCTTGGAACCCATCATTAAACCATAAAACACCATCCATATCAGGAAAATTTTCTAACATTTTTTCTTTAATAATAACATCATATCCTGCTTGAATAGGTTGCATATCATCTGATGCTAATAATAATATATCAAATTCAACTCCTTCCATATTATTGTTTATCGCAGAAACTTTTGATGCATTTTCACTAAAGAAGTATCTAAGATTTGGATACGAGTCTAATCTTCCTTTAACTTCATCATTATTCATAGTTTCATCATCATTATCACAGGAGACTATAAATTCAAAGTTTTCACTTCTCAACATAAAATAATATTCGTCCAACCTAATAAAGAACTTTTCTGGTCTACTTCTAGTGGGAAATTTAATCAACAATTTCAAGTTATTCAGCATATATATTTACTCCTTTATATTTTAAAATTTCTTTATTATACATTCGTTCAATAAATCTCCCGTATTTAAACATCTCCTTATTATTATGAGTAGCGGTAGCATCAACATCTATATTACTATCATTATCACCATATTTTAAAGTTCTCCAAGACATCCCTTCATAATGAGTAAAATATATATCCTGCAATTTAACATTTCCTATTTTAAGTTTTGAATTTTTTATATCTTCAAAAAACGACGCACCAACATCATAAATTTTACCATCCACCACATTTGATAATCGGGATTTATCATAAAATTTTATCCCATTATCTTTAATATTTTTAACATTTATAAAACAATGCCAAGGATGAACTCTATTATACAAAGACTTTCCTCCCCTATCTCCACAAATTTCCCCTAGTAATGTAACATCCATCAATTGAACTTGTGAAAAAATATCTTCATGAGACTTCAAAAATATAACATCAGTATCCACTAATAACATATATTCTGTTTCACATTTATCGATTAATATATTCACTGAAGGACTATGCAACCCACCATTATTTCTTATATACGGAACTTTATATTCTTTTAATAATACTTCAGTATCATCATTTGTGGAATTATCACAAATTAAAACCTTCGTCTCGTCATGATGTGAAAAAAATGACTTTAACATCGTTATCGTCACATCAGGAGTATTATAAGAACATGAAGCAAGAGTTATATTATTCATTTTTAGATTTATGTTGTTTAATCCATTCTATCACATTTTCTTGTGAATCTAAAGGTGTTTGTGCTGGATACTGACCGTTTTTAATACGATATTTTTCTGCATTAGCCCAAACATTATCAATCCACTCTTTAGTGTTTTTAGATGTTGTGCTGTTTTCAATAGAATCCTTTTGTGGTTCGATATATTTATCACTATTAGCAATATCAGCAAAATACCAAAAAGGTGGATGAAACCCTGCCTTTATAGCTTGGTATGTATGGTCCACGTGTTCCCAAGCATTTTTATATTGTTCATCCAAATATCCAATTTTTTCAATTACACTTCTATGGTAATAAGAAAACATTCCAGAAATATGCTCATATAACGCAATTTTATATCTATTACCATAATCTAATATCAGCTTGGGATTTGGTTCACTATCCAAAGATAATTCATGTCTATTATGTAAATCAAATGAAGTATTCTGTTTATGGTTAAATGGGGTTCCTAGAGCATAATTTAAATGTTTTATTCCTGATATTAGAGACATATTAATATATTCTTGTAATACATCCTTACATAATACGTGCTTAAAAATTATATCATCTTCAATCAAAAATATATGTTCACAACCAGCATCCATTAAATATTGCAACGCTTTATTTTTACTTTTTGCAATACCTAAATTAATTTCATTATCTATTAATTTACCATCAATATGTCTGATCGTTTTTAATTGTTCACCATCATTAACAACTACAAGTTTATCATATTTCAATTCAGCAGCAAATATACTTTCAAGACAGCAATATAATGCATGTTCTCTGTTACAAGTCGTAATGCCTATACCTATTTTGTTTTTCATTGCTTTATTCGTTTTAATTCTTCTGTTAATATTTTTAATTCACCCACATTCTCTTCCCAAGGCAAACTTTCATATTTATATAGGAACCACTGTGAACTATACTCATCTATATTAGGTTTGTCTATAATAATCTTTTGGTGATTAATATCGAACATCCAAGGTGTTGCTTTAAACCCTGATACTGGCATTAACTTCTTTTTAGCTAATCTGTGAGTATAATCAATAGAACTAGTAAAATCTTTCAACCGAACATCAAAATATCCGACTACTTCGATTGCTCGTCTTTCAATAACTTCTAATATTAGTTTTTGTCCCATTCCAGTTCCAATATCAATTTTAGCATCACCATAATCAATAGTAGTAACCGCTTTTAGATCACCAACAAAATATGGAATGTTGGTTATTTTCATTACTCTTTGATACTCTGATATTAAATTAATCACATCAGTCAAAGACTGTTCTGTAATTTTTTTATCAGGACACCATAGAACATTAACACCATATTCCCCTACATAACCTTTACGTAATGCTTCGTTTTTTAATTGTGTTAGGTTTTCATCTCTAGTATATGAAATCACATCATACTCTGTGTTAATACCACTTTTAAACCTATCAAAAATAGTAAATTTAACTTTCGGTAATTGTTCTTGCTTCGTTGTATAATTCAATGCATTTTTCATATATATTCTTCTTATCAACCTCTGTATTTAATACGTTTATAAAATCATTCAAGGCTTCATCCACACTTATATTACATTTTTCAATATCTTTCGTTGTTGTGATAATATCTTCGTATGTAAATTCTGTCTTGAATTGTAGTGGTTTTAATTGCGTTATTTTAGATATTACCAAATTTAAAGTGTCTTCGTTGAGTTTTTCGTCAATTAATAAAGTAACAACATTTCCATTGATACCCTTCTTCAAATCAACAGTCTTTGCTAATATTGAAGTTAGGCTTATTTTGATGTGTTTAGGGGATATTAAATTTTCAATAAACTCATATTTCATGGTATTGAAATCCAATATGGTTATTCCTTTGGCTTGATTAACTTCTCCAAAATTCTGTTCAAAAGGAGAACCTAAGTATAAAATTTCTCCGTTATCATAAGTTCTGTGATCCCTAGAATGAAAATGCCCGCTTATTACAGTATTTGCTTTATCTAATAAGTTTGCTGAATCTTCACCATGTTCACAAATCTTTACGAAATTTATTTTAAAATTTGTTATCTCAAAATGTCCAAAAATAATATCACTCTTTGGTATATCTTTAACTTCAACTCCCCAAGGACAAAATGTAAGAGTTTTACCACAATGTTCTATAGTGGTTAATTTATCATATACTGTAATGTTTTCCCATCCATCAAAAGGTTTAAGTGAATGTATTATTGAATTGTTTTTATAATAACAACAATGATTTCCAGGTATCATTATAATATTAAAATCCTTAAATTTCTTTAAAAATTCAGTCCCACAATCTAATGTAGTCTGATTGACTTCCTCTCTATAATGAAAGAAATCCCCACAAAATATAATATCCCGAATTTTTTTGGATTCCAGTGTATCTTTTACCCAATCTGCAAAATCCAATGCAATTTTATGCCACACAGGAGAATCCCCATGTAACCCAATATGTAAATCCGAAAATAATGCAACTTTATTCTTCATGGAAAGTTTCGTAAGATTCGTCGTAAGAATTATCATCACATTCACCCTTAGAATTTTTAGCAAAGGGTATTTGTCCTGATTCAGTTAAAAGATTATACACACTTTCCTGATACCTTTTAATTGTGTCGTGATCTTTCTTCTCTTTTTTAATTCTATTTTGAAATGCTCTAAATGCAACCTTTGTGAAATAAGAAAATGGATTATAGCCGGAATCACATTTAAATCGATGTCTAGTTAATGCTGTTACCATCTTAATTACTGCATCACCTATCATCTCTTCTTTGTAGGAATTACCAGAGATATATACACATTCCCCTCTTCTCGCAATAAAAGTTCCATATCCAGTCTCTGGACACCATATCACACCTTTATAAAATTGATTGCTACAATTAATACCAGACATTCTACATATATTTTCATTTCCTATACATGTATCAACTTTTAAATTATCATCTACTACCCCTGAACCTTCACACATTAATACCATACATTCCTTTTCGTTTTGTAAGAAGGTTTCTATTGGTTGTATTCCATTTTCCATACTAACAAATTTATGACCAGGAGAAACTAAAGCATCCAATCCATGTGATACCAATTTATACATCAATCCATCATATTCTATATTAATAAACACACCCTTTACATCACTCCACACGAGATTTTGGTTTTTTATATCATAAGATAAAATTTTATCAGTTTCATCTATATCATCATATCCAACCCACCCACGTTGAGTTAATGCCTGTGTGTGTTCATCCACACAATAATTTATGAAGTTTTGTGCATACCCCAAACGAGTGGCAATTTTCTGTATCATATCTGCCAACTCTCCGCTGAAATATCCAGTTTTATAATATTCTTTAATTTTAAACTCCATTTCACTCGGATCAACATAATTAGTCTTCAACTCTTCCTTCGTTCTCCGAATTCGTTTTTTTGGCGACATGTGTTCCTTGATATCATCGAAATTATCCTTTTCGTTAGTTATATCAATGAGAACTCCATCCATATATAAATCATCTTCTTTTTTATTCTGTTTCATGGGTATTTTTATATTATACTATAAGTTAAATTTATTGCAAGCGGGTTCGTTTAATATCGTTTCTTTTACTGTAATTTTTTCATTAGCATACAATTCTATTCTTTCTGTATAATGATTAGAACCATATCTTAACATATCCGCAATATCAAATATATATGCCATCACTTTACTAGCATGTAATCTCAAACTACGACCCACTGATTGTATAAGTTTGATTTTAGATTTACCTATAGCGGCAAAAATTACATAGTGTAGATTTTTAATATTTACACCAGTACTAAAAATAGCTGATATAGCAATACATACAATATCATCATTAGCTTCCATTAATGCTATAATTTTTTTCCTATCTTCAACTTCAACAGAACCTTGAACGAAATATATCTGTTTCTTTGTATTCTTTTGTAATATATCTAATAAAATTTCTCCGTGAATTATCCGATCTACCATTATCAATATATTCTTATCTACTCTATTAACAAGTTTGACAATAATATCATTTCGGAATTTATTATTCTGTAAAAATTGTATTTCATCTTCATACGCTTCAGTTGGATTATCATTAGAAGGTCTTTTAAAATTATAACTACCATTATAATGTATTTTTAATGCTGATACAATAACTGGAGAAATTTGTTTACGCGATCTAAGTTCTTCTGAAGTTTTTTGATATATAATATTTCCAAATATACCAAATATTGTCCAAACATCTATTTTAGTATTTGGTAAAGTTCCCGTAAATCCGAAACGTAATCTTGCTGGTATTTTAGCAACTATATCATTTATCTTGTTTGCCTTCTTAAATTTGTGGCACTCATCACATACCAGTAGTTCGATATTTGTCAACCATAAAATATCTTGAATGTCGGATAATAATATTTGAGTATTGGTTATTATTATATTTGCTTTTGGTGCTTCTCCTCCAGTCCATTTTTCTAATTCGGATGGATCAATACCATATTCTATAAAATCATTATATGTTTGTTCTAATAATCCTATATTTGGAACAATAATTAATGCTTGTGCTTTAAAATTATTTTGTATTGTTTTTATTAAAGTGGCAATTACCAAAGTTTTCCCTGCTGAAGTTGGTAATATGATTGTACCAAATCCTTCTTTTAATGCACTTTCTATTGATGCTCTTTGGTAATCTCTTAATTCTAAATTTAAACGATGTAGTTCAGATTTTACTATAGGTGTTTTTATAACATCTTTAAAATCGTCTGTTATTTCTATTTCTAATGGTGTATCTAAACTTTTTAAATAATCTAGAATTACATTATACATTCTAGGTTCAAATCTACCTTGTGGTGTTATAGCATATATTCTAGTTGGCATCTTAAAACCAACACTATATCGATTTTTAAATTTTGATGTTTTATCTTCTACAGAAAAATACTCACGAATGTTCTGGAGATAATCAGATGTAATTATCCCTTTCTTTCTTCCAGAATCGTAATCAATCTTAATTTTTATCATTAGGTGGTTTCCAACTTCATAATTTCTATGAGGTTCTTAATTGAGAATGACATATCTCTAAAGTTAGCTTCTATTTTAGTTAGATAATCAATAAGAATTTCTTCCTCTACTATACGATCATCAATTTTTCTTACTAGTTCATGATTATCCGCACTTTCATTTAAGTTTTTAACACTTAATCCAACAGGAGATTCTTCCTTTAATTGTTTATGAACTAATTTAACTGCTTTCTTACGTTGTTTTGTTAAATTTGCTAATTGAGTCTTATGATACATTAATCTACCAACCCAATAATGTCTCTTACTAGGTAAGTCCATTTGAATATCTTTCATATTAAAGGCATCTATCTTAACTACTTTACCTATTTCAATGTCATATTTCTCTAACATTGTTTGTAATACTGGTTCTTGTTCTTCCATATTGTATAATTACATTATATCACATAATTGAAATAAATCAAATTTATATATGTAATTATTCTCACTATTTATCTAATATTATTTCACAAATTAATGTTAAATAGTTGTAATATATGGAAAAGACTTTTAATGAATTAGTAGAAATTGTATTAAATGAAGATTCTACTACTGCAAATACTGGTATGGGTAATACTGGTAATCAATTCTCTGGTGATACATATGCACCAAATGATACAAGATTACCTTCTGTAATAGGTATGTCTAAAAGAAAATTTCCTGAATTAACAATTCTTGGTACCAAAAACAAAAAGAAACATAAATCTAAGGTAAAAAAGAAACATAAAGGAAAATAATAACATAAAATATAGTAAATGTAAATAGTTTCGTGGGATATAAATTTCTTTTCCCTTTTGAAATCTTTCAAAATTATTTATTTTCCATCTCGAAAAAGTCAAATGAAAAATGAAAATAAAATTATAACAACAAAAAGGGAAATTGTAAACAGATTTCTGGAACAGAAACTTTTACTTCATTTTGAAACCGTTCAAAAATACTTATTTTCCATCTCGAAAAAGTCAAATGAAAATCAAAAAATAATTTAAAAAATATGGATTTAGGTCACTGGAAAATTACGGAAGGTGTTGAACTACAGGAAGATACGTTTGGGTTTATTTATTTAATTACTCGATTAAATTCTAAAAAAGGAGAGAAGAAGTATTATGTAGGGAAGAAGCAAATGTTCTTTAAGACTCGCAAAAAGGCATTGAAAGGGAAGAAACGTGTTAGGTTGGGAAAGAAGACTTCAGATTGGCAGACATATTGTGGTAGTTGTAAAGAATTACAAGCAGATATTGTAAAATATGGAGAAAATGAGTTTGAATTTTCTATAATACGAATATGCAACAGTAAAAGTTCTTTAGCATATGAGGAATTAAAAGAACAAGTATATCGAAAAGTTTTGGAGGATGATGAATATTACAATTCTTATATTCAAGTTCGTCTGAATAAAATTAAAACTTGAAGCTTTTTCAATGTATGTTAAAATCTGTTAAATATACATATGGAAAATATAAGCCGTTGCGTTTTTTGCAGTTCAACAAGTTATGGGAAAGGATGTAGGTATAATCCTAGCGGAGTGCATTTTCATCCTGATAATCCTTTAAAATGTTCTTTCTGTGGTTCGACAAGTTATGGAAAAGGCTGTAAAATCAATCCTTCAAATGATGTGCATATTCATGGTATTGCTTTTAATTCCATGTTAAGAGAGAAAATTACAAATACTATGCTTAATCAATTGCTACATCATGAACTCAAACGCCCCTTTACGGACTTCCAAGCATATAAATTAAACCTTATCGATGAAAAGGGTAACAAGATCAAGGAACCGATTACTGAGGAAGAAATTTTTGCAATGTCGCCTTTTAATAGAACAATCATACAATTAAAAAGATTTATGGGTGTTAAATTGGATTTGATTGAAGGGATTGCTATTGTCGAAAACGAGAAATTGTTAGACCTTCCAGTTGAAAAATATAAGAAAGTGTTAGAATATGAAGAACGCATCAATACAATTTTTGAGGATTTTCATACTCTAATCGATCAAGCGGAACGAGAAGGAATATCTTTTGAATTGATTGAAGCATTAATTCGCTAAAATGAAAGTAAAATATAAAGAGTTGCATAATGTTCGGGTATGTGTAATTGATCCATATCCTTTATTAACTAATGCCATACGAGATACTGTAGACTTTTGCGATAAAAATAATATAAGTTTTTATACTTCAGGTAGAGGGTCAGAAGCAGTCCAAAAATTGTTTTATCATTACTGTATATGTTATCTATCACAAGCATATGAATCTTGCCGTAGTAAATACCCAAAGATTGCAGCATTCTATCCATATAAAGATAGACATCATAAAGTTGTAAATCATTTCATTGATACATTTAATTTCGCAAAGGTGTTAAAATCCCTACCATTCCCTCATTGCATGGTTTCTACTAAAAATGATAAAGATATAGAAATAGCAGTAGTTAATACATTAGAAAAAGATAGAACTAATTACAATAAAATGGTAAAATTTGCTAGTATACATAAGTTGAATGATATACTAGATATGTATAAAAAGAAGAAATCATTTACTGGTGATATTATCGAAGAACCAAAAAAGATAACGCCAGAATTACCAGAAGATAATATAAATTTTGAAGATACTGATAAATAATCATAATATGAAAACATTCGAAGAATTATACGCAAATGTATTAACCCGTTTAAGTGAAGATGTTACACCAGTGACATCTCCAGCACCCGTTCAACCAGTCGCTAATGGAACTGCTCCTACTCCAACACCAGCAACAACTACTGCAAACCCCTCTCAATCCGCTACACCAACTCCTCCAGCAGAAACGAACACGAACTATGATGCGAACCATACTATCGTTCAACAATTGGCAAAAACAACAAATCCAGCAGACATCGTGAAAGTGCTACAAACCAATGGTGTTGCGTTGCCTACTGTTACAAAATAATTTGTTGATTAATAATATTAATATGATACAATAATGTTTGTAATTATGAGTAATAAACCAAACATTAATATAACATTACCAATAGACTCATGCAATTTAATACTCGAAGCATTATTATTTGCATCTTCTGTTGATATATGTGCAAACTGGCAAGAAGATACCATAAAAGATATGATACATATTGCCACACAAATTAAAAATACAATCGGAGAAGAAAGGGGAATCGAATTGAAAAACATTTATCTTTATAAAGATGTTGAATTTGAAGACTTGAGTATCACCAAAGAAATTAATAAAGATTTTAAAAAACTTTTGAAAACTGAAAGACTATTAAATACTAATGAATAAACTTACTTTTTTATATAGAAAATGTAAGTTTATTTTGTTTGGACATTGGTGTGCTTTCTGGCTTTCGTCTCTTTATTTTCTTTATGGATATTCTTTTGTAGAAATTTATAAGCAAACATTAGATGAATACACAAAAGTATTATTAGAAGAATATAGAAAAGCTAAATGGAAACAAGAATATAAAACAAATTGAACATATAAAATTATATAATAAATAAAACAACATGAAAATAGCATTTATCGGAACACAATGTAATGGAAAATCTACTTTAATAGAAGAATTTATGCAAAGATGGCCTATGTATACCAAGCCAGAAAAAACATATAGGGATTTTATTAAAGATAAAAAAATAAAACTTAATAAAAAGGGAGATGAAAAAAGTCAAAAACTTATTCTCAATGCATTAATTGATGAAATACAAGAAGCGACTGCATCAGAACATAAATTTATGGTGTTTGATAGATGTGTTATCGACAACATGGCATATTCTTTGTGGTTAAATTCAAAAGATTCGGGAAAAGTTAGTGATAGTTTTATTATAGATTCAAGATTTTTAGTTAACCAGACTGTAAAATTGTTTGATTTGATTTTTTATATTCCACTAAGAGAAGAGATTCCATTAGTAAAACGTGCTGGAAGAGATGTTGATCCTGAGTTTCGTAAAGAAATTGATTATATTTTAGATGCTATGGTTGGAACATACGAGAAGAATAAAGGTATATATTTTCCTTTAGAAGATTGTCCTGCGGTAATTCGACTTGAAGGACCACCAGATTTGAGACTGGAACAAATCCGACTCTATTTAAAGGATGATGGAAAACCTTTTGGTGTCGAAGACGGAAGTTTGATCGCTTAAAGATAAATAATATTATGCTATATACATTACAAAACCTATACAAAGACAAAGTATTAAATAGAAACAGAATAGTTACTGAAGATATTGAACAAAATACTACAGATGATAAAAAAGTTTTGGGGATATTATCAGCAGGATTAAAAATGGTATTGGAAATGATAGATAATCCAACTTCAGATGAAACAGAAACTCTTGAGAAAATTCGTACCGAAGTGATGAATACGTTGATTGATGCGGGAATTGAAAAAGATTAATATAAAATGCGAGATATAACAAAATATATCGGTAAAGATAGCGATACCGAAAAGCTGACGGATTTTTATGCGGATTTTGAAGATTATACAACTGGCATAAAAGAAATAGATGATATCGAAAGTGGTGATATGGTTGGTTGGGTGTGGGACAATAAAAGATATTTTGGTATAATTAGGGATAGTGGAAGCGGAAAAGATGCTTTATTTGACCTTAGAGATGTAAAAATATTAGAATAATTCTTGACTTTGGTTGAAAATTGGTGTAGTATTAAGCCCTAATATGAATACAACAAATCAATCAATCGTAATCAAGCAACTAAACAATATCAATGGAGAAATCGACTTCAACAACCAAATCTCAAGAGTTCCGAAGTGGCTAAAGAGTGAAATTGTTAAGGAATGTATCAATTCCACAAAATACCATTTTATGGGGTTTATTGACCGTTCTAATTTTGCAATTTTGGCTGCTCGTTACCATAATGTAAGAGACACTAAAGGTCGGTTTGCGAAAATCAAAACCTCTAAGTAATTGTAATAGAGCGTGATGTGGTAGCGTTAGGTATTTTTGCCTAACGCTATTTTTTTATATTTTTGATGGTAAATAGAAAGAGAACCAACGAGTTTTTAAAAAATATTTGATTTAATTATAATAATAGTATAAAATATCCAACATGAACAAACCAAAAATTACAAAACCTAAACGTATTAAATCTGCAAAAAAGGTAGATACTAAGGTTTCTGTAAAAAAATCCTTGGTAAAAGGCGAAAAGAAATTAAAAGAAATCAAACCCCCTAGAAAGAAACAGACTACAAAAATTGAAGAAGTTGTCAAACCTACTAGAAAGAAAAGAACAAAAAAGGAAGTTGTTGTTGAAGTTAAAAAAGTTCGCAAGAAAAGAACAGCTAAAGTGACTCCTATTAAGAATGAAGTTGTAAAGAGTCCAGTTAAAAATAAGCGCAAACCAAAAAAAATTAAAAAAACAAAGATAGTAAAAGAACTTCCGAGAATTTTGGTTTGTATATTAACAGGGCAAAAGGTTAAAATTGGATATCCTCAATTATTAAAACAATATGTGAAATTAAAATTTGATTCTTTGGAGGATTATCAGCAATATTATGTATGTAAAGATGCTAGGAAACTTTTGCTAGAGGGTAAAACAGAATCAGATATTAGAAAACAATATAATTGCAATGATACAACAGTAATACCCTTTCGTATTTTAAAGTGTTATGCGAAAAAATTTAAAAGTAAAGATTTCATGGAACGGAAAAGAAGAAGAAATCAGCTTAAGGAAATGATGAATAATCGCAGTAGTATAAGCACATTAGGAAATACAGACAACCATACACAAGAAGTAAAATTCGAAAGTAATTCTATTATGATGGATACTTGTTGGCGACCAAATTTGTATCTTGATAATGACCATGCGTGTGATGGTTGTAATTTATTTGAAAAATGTAATTGCAAAATCAAAAAAATATCAAAAAGAGAATTACTAAGGATTAAAAATGATAAATGATTTAAAAGAATTGCAGGTGTTCAATCGAATTACATATTTTGATAGAGAACATAAATATAAAATTGATGGTAAATCTACTCCACTATCGGTTTCTGGCCTCATTGAACATTTTAAACCAAAATTTGATGTTGAGTTCTTTGCTGGAAGAACCGCAAAGAATTTAGGTGTAACCAAAGAAGAAGTCATAGAATTGTGGAATATAAAGAATTTCTTTTCAACACAACAAGGAACGATATTACATTTTTATATTGATAACTATTTTAGAAATCGAGTATATCCTTATGAAGATTTACAAAAAGCTAATGCATCCTTTGATAAACCAACAAGAACTAAATTAAACGAGAATTTATACATATTAATACAACAATTTGAAAGTTTCTTTAATGACCATTCTCATTTATTACCAATAAAAAATGAATTTATATTAGGAGATATTGATGATACTCGAATATGTGGAACTCTGGATTTGTTAGTTTATAATACCAAATTAGAAGGTTATGAAATTTACGATTTTAAAACCAATCTGCGTTTTGAATCAACTAATAAGAAATATAAAAAATTTTTCAATTCGCCAATATCCCATATTCCAGTATGTGAAAATGATTCGTATGCGCTACAAATGTCCTTGTATCAATATATATTAGAAAAATACACTTCATTAAAGATTGTAGGGAATAACGCGGTTTGGTTTAACGTTTCTAATGATACATATAAATTGTTTCCCATGAAAGATTATAGGAAAGAAGCTAAAATTATGTTAGAAACTTATCATGCTAATCTTTTAATTTAATTATTGTAAAGTATAAAATTAATGTTGAAATGTAACACGGAAACATTTCAACATTTAAATTGAACATGATACTCAATATAAACCCCAAACATACTGGACATGATATAAGTTTTATCAGAAATTTAATTATACTACTATCGTATTGTGGGCGTTTTAAGAAAATATATTGGGGAAATGTTAATCCATTAGAATTCTTTAGATAATCTATGATAAAGAAATCCAGTTTAAACAACTTTAAATATTCAATAAATGCATCAGTATTGAACCAAATGAATAAAATTGTAGTTATAATGAAAGAATTTAATGAAAAAAATGGCATACGGTATAAATAATTATATCAATTATGAAATTTGACAACTTATATAAACGAATTTTCGAAGCCAATGAAGCCATTCCATCTGATTTTGATGTAGAACCTGCTCCAATCGTTGCAGGGGCTTCTAAGGGCGTTGAGGGAGCTTCTAATGCTGCTTCTGGTGCTGCTGGTGCAAACTCTTTAATGTCGTATGTAAGCATCGTAGATTCCACTATAGATTCTTTAAACGGAACGACAGAAGATTCTTTACAGAAATTATTGAAAATTCTTGATCGCCCATCTACCCCATTTGAAGGTATTGCTGAAGAGATGTGGTCGGAAATCAACAGAGCAGCGGATGCCCTTGCTGGTGTGTCTACTATGTTGAAGGCTTACGTAAACTTAAATACCGATACTGCAATAACTCCTGAAGTTCCCGCAGTTATGCCAGAAGGAGCACCAGAAGAAAATGGTGAAGAATCTGCTCCTGAAGTTGCACCAAAAGGTTAATATTTGATTTTTTGATTTTTAGTGATATTATTCCTATATGGAAGATATTCCTTCAAATTATATTATACAACAAATATATTCATACTGTAACCGTCCTATTTACAAAAAGGCCAGCAATGTATATAATGCGGAGTGTTGCGTTTGTAATGAAGGTAGGAGTAAAGGTAAAAAACGTAGATTGTTTTACTATCCAAAGGAACATAGTTTATTCTGCTTTAATTGTAATAGACACTGGAAAGATATAGATTGGGTAAAAGAAGTTACGAATAAATCATTTCTTGATATTATTCGAGACATCAGATCGTATAATGGGGAAGTTGATTATACTGAAATCAACAAACCACAAACTACAGAGGAAAAGAAATTAATTCTTGATCTACCAGAAGAGTCTATAAATTTATGCAATCAAAAAGAGTGTGATTATTACATTAATCAGAATAATGAAGCAAGTTTGGTTGTAAAAAAAGCATTAGAATATTGCACCGAAAGAAGATTGTTTACTGCAATTAATCGACCAAAAACACTACATATATCAGTAAAGGATTTTATACATAAAAATAGATTGGTAATCCCATTTTATGATAAGGGTGGGAAAGTTGAATATTACCAGACTCGAACTTTAAATGCTGATGAATACCCAAAATATCTATGTAAGGGAGGAGATAAATGTTTGTTTGGTATGCACAATATAGATTATGACATACCTTATCTTTTTCTCTTTGAGGGTCCTATTGATGGAATGTTTGTAAAAAACGGATTAGGAATGGCAGGATTAAACCTAACAGAATCACAGGATAATTTCGTCAAACGTTGTATTGGAATGGAATCTATTTATGTTTTCGATAACGACAAGAATAACAAAGAAGTAAAAGACCATATTAAAAGGGTGATAAAAAGCGGCAAAAGAGTATTTATCTGGCCTAAAGAATTTAAAAACTTCAAGGACGTTAATGAAATTTGTTGTAAATTGCAATTAGATGAATTCCCTTGGAAATATATAGTTGCAAATACTCAACAAGGTATTAAAGCATTGTTGAATATGTGATTATTCTTTGTTTGTTTTTGCTTCAGGTTCTTCAGTATCAATTTCGAAAGATTCTTCAGGTTCTGGTTCTACAATAGGGGCATCTTTCATACCATTGATTCTAAATTTTATAGCCTTGACAAATTTTTCCTCTAAATTTTTAACTGGTCTAGATTCTCCGTTTTCTTCTACTACTTTCAATCTAGCATATTCTTTGTTTAGTGCTTCAACAAATTCATCACTAAACTTCATTTCTTTTGGGTATATGGTTCTTGTTATCAACTTCATAGAGGTTGGATAAAAGTTTTCGAATAGTTCGTCAAATTGATTTGTCATATTATTATTTAGGTGAAAATTCCAGCTAATGCCTGTGCTGCTTGTGCTCCTGCCGCTACTTTATCTGCAATATTACCCGTTGTCTTTATTTGGACAACATAATTTGAAATTGCTTGGTATATTGGAGTGGCTTTGTTTTTACTATCGTTTACGGTTTTAATATAAGGATCACCAACTATTGGCATTGGATGTGTTTGTGTATTGGCTGGTGTCTCTTCGATAAGATATTTATTCTTTATAAACTTTGAAAATGATAATTTTTCTTCCGTTGGTGTTTCTATAGCAGGGGATTCTTCTGTGTTTGGTGTTTCTATCGTTGTTTTTACAGCGGCTGATACTGTGTCTTTAGATATAAAATTATTGATACCCTTTAAAAAATTCACATAATCTTTTTTTATTATGTCGTTTGCTGCTGACGTTCCGATACTATTTAAAATTGTATTAGGAGAAAGTTTTAGATTTTCTTCTAATGCAACATCTATACCAAAAATTTTAATTTGGCTTTTATACCAATTTATTATACTACTAGAACAATTTAATAAACTATTGTCTTTTAATGTTGTTTTGGATTTTCCCGTTATATAATCTGTGGGATAAAATAATATGTTATCTACCATATTAAAATCTGTAAATTTTGCAGTAGTTATTTTATATAGAATGCCTTCCTTTGCTTTGGTTATTCCTATTATTGCATCATATATCGACATTGATTCGTATTGTGACATACCCAAAGCTTCTAATGAAGCATTTGTGTTTTTAAGTTCGGGGCATATATACTCTGAAGGTTTGTATTGATTGAATAGTTTATTTTGAAATTGTTCAAATTTATTTAAAACGAATGTTTTGTGGTTTTGTTGTGTCCCATCAATAATACTTTTTATTGATGTGTTATCAGTATATAAATTTCCTAAATATCCTTCTTCTGCTTTTTTTTGTGAAAATTTCCATAAAACATATCCCAAATCTATAATAGGAAACAAATCTTCTATTGTTGCCTTTTGCGACTTAGGAAGATATGTTTTTGTACCTCCAGCATATGCTCTAGCATATCCAAATGCATCTAAAATCGTAATATCATCTGCCAAATCTTTGTTGTTTTTACTGACGATTTCTTTTACGAAATCTTTAAATCCTTTAGATTCAAAAGGTTTCGGTGGTGTAGATTCGGGGGTATCAGAAGGTGGGTTTGGTGGTGGTTGGGTTGGTTTGGTGTTATTTGCCGCAGGTTGGATATTATTCGCAGGAGATTGTGGGGCATTTGGAGCCATCATAGTAGCTTCATTAACCAATAACACACTCTCCACAAATTTACTAAAATTGAACATATACATTATTTATCTATATTTTGAAAATTTGTATGGATTTTATATACAAGGAATATTTCGTCCAAACATACCAAAAAAATAAAATTTTGGTTAAGTAAGTATATGAATGATATTTTCTATGTTTATGCTATACTCGATCCACGAAAATCGGGAAACTATAAATATGGAAATTTTGTATTTTCGTTTGAACCATTTTATATAGGAAAGGGGAAGGGTGATAGATGTCGTAAGCATTTCACAAAAAAAGTTCTAGCAGAATCCAATTTGCCCGTTCATAATAAAATAAAGAAAATAATGAGAGAAAATTTCATGCCTGTTGTGATAAAGTTGAAAACTGAATTGTCTGAAACTGCTGCATTAGAATTGGAACGGTTGCTTATTAGTATTATGGGGAAGAGACATTATAATACTGGTATATTAGAAAATTTAATTGATGGAGGAACCGGATTTTCTGGCTATCATTATAAATTTACCGAGGAACATAAACAAAAAATTAGTAATGCGTTAAAAGGTAAGAAGAAAAGCGAAGAACATATATTAAATATTAGTAAATCCCATAAAGGGATTCCCAATAATTGGAAGGGGAGAAAACATACAAAAGAAAGTAGATTGAATATGTCAAAAGCTAGAAAGGGAAAATCTTGGAATGCGATTCACGGAGAAGAAAATTCGAATATCCGAAAAACCAAATCTTCTGAGAGAAGTAAGGGGAAAAATAATCCATTTTTTGGAAAAAAACATACAGATGAAGTAAAAAAATTTATATCCGAACAAAACAAAAAACTTATAGGAGAACATGCAAGAAATGCAAAAACATGGATATTCCATTCTCCTGATGGAGATAAATATATAATTAAAGGATCATTTGGAAGATTTTGTAATGAACATGGGTTATCCATAAGTTCTATGAAAAAAGTGGCAAAAGGTAAACAAAAAACATATAAAAATTGGAGATGTTATGAAGAGAATAAAACCTAAATATAAACAAGGAGTGTTCATTTGTAGGAATCCACAGAAATATGTAGGAACACATCCCATATTTTTTCGCAGTGGCCTGGAAATGAAATTTATGCGTTGGTTAGACAGGAATCCTAATGTGATTTCTTGGAGTAGTGAATCTGTAATCATTCCGTATGTTGATCCATTATCTTTACACACTAAAAAGATTAGGAGATATTTTGTAGATAATACAGTAGTTATAAAGGATGCTACTGGAACACCTATGAAATATTTGATAGAGATTAAACCTGAAAGCCAAACAAAACCACCAATTTCTAAACGTCATACAAAATCCCTCATAAATCAACAATTAACGTATGCCAAAAATCAAGCAAAATGGAAAGCTGCAACGGAATGGTGTGCAAAGAAAGGTGATATTAAATTTATGATAATCACAGAAAAAGATTTGAATAACCTTTAATTATTTTCTTCTATTTCGTTATATAAATCCATCAGTTTAACTTTGAATCTTTTCCATAATCTATTATCTTTATGGAGAATGTTTAATAGTGGTTTAAATTCGTTCATATAAGAAGGCAATTCAAGTTCATTGTATTTATCGTATGTTGAATATGGAGCGTTTATGAATATTCTTAATTTAGTCAAAAATCTTTCTTTATCATTTTTCCATGCAGATTCGCTTTTAAAGATTTCTAAGTTTCTACGTTTTAGTGATTTATATACTTCTTTTATTTTATACATCATTCCTGTTAATTGTGCTTCTAATTCTAGTGGTTCTTTGTAGTAATGTTCAGGATTTTTAAGATCAGTAATGGATTTGCCTTTCTCTAATTCCGACACTGCGTTTTTGTATTTCTCTGATTGTTTTTTATATCTCTGGATTGCATGTACAGTTTCATGAGATAATATTTCAAATAATGCATCAGCTTTGAGTGTTATTATAAAATCATAGTTTAGTTCTATTTGTTTTGTGTTTGGGTTGTATATTCCACCAATTTTTTTATTTATTTTTTTAGATATTACAATAGGAATAGATATTTTAGTGTCGTTTTCTAAATTTGTGGTTGTTATATTTCCTATTCTTTGGTTGTGTTTTACATCTCTTTTTTTTGGGTTATTAACAAAATTATCGACAATATTGTGTATCTGGTTAATCGTATCATTATCCAGTTTGAAAAATTTAGCCTCTTTAAGAATACGGAATTCTGTAAACGTCATAGTATTATTTAAGTGGTTTCTCGAATAATTGGAAATCTACCTTATTGTCTGTTATTTTTCCTATTACCAGAACATCATTCCCTGTAGTTTGGTTATATATTAATGCGTATCTATCAACCATTTCTCTTACATATAAACTATTATCTTTGAAAATATATCCTTCATTAGATATTATTTCTTCTAGCTTTTTTAGTTTTTCGTTTATATCTTTGAACTTATCTTCGTTCATTAAAATATTTATGATGGTTGTAGAGAATATCCATCAAAAGGAACTCCTAAGAATACTTCAAATTTTAACATTTTTTCATCCATCCCCCCCGTTTTAGGGCTGCTTCCTATTCCTAATAACGATGCCATTGCCATACTTGCTTCTCCCAAATGATTCGCAGGACCAACATCACCAACTAACCCTTCTGCTATTTTTCCATTTTTTAAATTAGTAACTTTAACTTTCGATCCTAACACAATAGGTTTTACCATTTTAAATATTGGACTAGGTAATACAACAAATGGAACCTTCTCTGAATCTAAATATCTACGAGGATCATCAGTAGCAAATTCTTTATGTATGTATGAAGTAGTGGATATATAATACCCTGGATATGGATCATTTTTCCCTTGTATTACTGGAACGCCATTTTTTGTTACTATTCCCCACCAGTTATTAGTATTTCCAGCATTTGATATATAGTCCAAGGTAGGCAATCCTGAACTCTCTGGTGCATAACAACGAGGACATCCATCAGCATCTATAGTTAATCCAGCAGTAAAACTTAATATGTTGTTTGCTTCATCTAATATCACTGGTTCTCCATCAATTGTTAGTAAAGTCTTGTTTATGGGAGTATTTAAATTAGAAACAGGAGATTCTATATTTTGCTTATCCACAAATGATTGAATTATTTTTTGTACACATTCCCACATATATGAATACTTATATAAAAATTCTTAATATTTTAAATCCCACAAACATAGCAAGTAATCCAATAATTATATTTTTCTTAAATATCTCACTATTTTGTTCTTTAATCGTTGCATCTTTTGCTGCTAAATCCAATATCATTTGGTTTGTGGCTTCTGCTTGTTTCTTTAACTGTGCATTTACATTTTCTACTTGTTCTTGTAAATTCTTCTTATCTGTTACTAATTGTTCAGATATATTTTTAATTTTTATTAATGCGTTATATTCATCTGATCCAACGACTAATACCTTTTGGTTATTGTATCTAGCAGGAACAACCAATTTTCTTTCATTGTTTACTATAATAGATTGGATTTTTATTCGATCTATTATACTTGGTGGGGTTACAATCTCGCATATTTGATTTAAATACGGATCAACTAAATCCATTCTACCCATCATAAAGGAATCTTTCGTAGCATAAACAGAAACGCTTAATGCTTTAGATTGTTTTTCAGTATAATAATGTCCTGTGCAAGACATTAATAAAAACGAAAAACCTATTAATAACAATTTCATTTTAATCTCCTATATATTCCATTTATTTTTTTCTTTTAATGTTCTTCCAAAATGCTGCACCTGCCACTTTTTTAGCAGTTTCTTTTGATCCATATTCCTTTTCTGCCTTCTTTTCAACTTTCTTAAATGCTTTACCAGCCTTTCCCATATCTTTTCCTTCCTTTGCTTTTTTAACAGCAGAAGATTTTTGTTTTTTTGTTAATCCTGCGGATGGTTTTTTCTTTGCTTCGGAAATGATCGAGGTATACAATTCGTTAAATTTGTTCATATATTATTATTTAATGTTTTTGTTGATTATTTGTATAGTTGTGATAAGATATATCCATGAATATTAAAAAGCTTCTGGAAGAGTTGGTGCATTATTATGGGTATTCCAGACAAGTCGGACATACAACTGCTATGTGCAAAGGGGCGGAAAATACAGAAAACGGAATAGTAATAACGCATAATCAAAATATGAAGAGATATTTGGAAGATTATATTACAAATCCTGATATAAAATATGTTACATTGAATGATATAGAAAGATGTGGTGGGTTGCGTGGATTCGCTAAACCAATAATGTTCGATAATGCCGCACTATTTGAAGTGTTAAATTCCGCACTTAACACCATTAAAAATTTAGAAGACACAATATCAGATTATAAATCCACTGTATTTACAACAAAAACACCACTAGGATTAACTCCAAGATATATTAAAGATTCTGAAAGATTGAAAGAAATAAGTGCCGCGATTTTCCGTTATACTGAAGTTGGAAAGAAGATTCCTGATGAGTGGATTGAAGAAATGGTAGAATTAAATGAAAGAATTTCATTGACATCCGAATAAAAGGTGTTAATATGTAGGAATTATGGGCGGATCAGCATTAAAAAATACTTACACACGTAGATACTCTGCGGAAGAATTTCATACATTAAAATCAGAAATACACACTCTGATAGATAGTGTGTTTGCTCGGTCATATATCTTCGAGTCATGGAAAAACAAGGAAAGTTTTGGTGACCTGGATTGTTTAGTTCAATTACATCCAAATTTCAACATTAAAGAATTTATCATCAATACCTTTCATCCAAATGAGATATTCCATAATGGTAATTGTTATTCCTTTGATTATAAAGAATTTCAAATAGATTTTATTATATGTAGTGAAAAATATTGGGAAACGTCTATTGTATATCTAAAATATGGAGATTTGGGGAACTTTATGGGGAGAATCTCTAAAGCAATATTTGGATTAAAATATGGTCATGATGGATTATCCTTTTCTTTAATAGCAGAAACTTCTAATCAGGTATATGAAACTATTAATATAAGCACAAATTCCCAAGATATTTTCAAATTTTTAGGTTTTGATTGGGATGTGTTTTGTAAGGGATTTGATATGATGGAAGATATTTTTGAATATGTTAAAACATCAAAATATTTCAATGCTAAACTATTTGATTTTGAAGAGTTAAATCATATTAATAGAACAAGGAACCGAAAAAGAGATGGTTATTGCAAATTTTTGGAATATATCAAAGATTTACCAAAAGTAGAAATTGCTAGGCCGAAAATTATAGATACGTTAAATTATATACAAGAAGGATTTGAAATATCTTTATATGAATATTACTATAAAACTCTAAAAAACATAAAGAATAAACAAATTGCAAGAAAACGTGTTGTTCAAATTGTAAGAGATGCAGGATATGAACAAAAAGCATTAGGAGAAGTTATGTCAAAATTAAATACATGGATAAATGAAAACACAATTCAAATATGTAATGAAGATGTTAACAAATTAATTCAAACAATTCACCAAAAAATACAAATATGACAGAAGAAAACCGATTTGATAATTTAATTAAGAATATTGTATATAGAAATGTTACAGTAGTTATAATAAATGATCCAGATAATTGTATGTTATATGGGTTTCCAGTATTAGATGTTATTACCGCAATTGAAGAATATAACGGAGCAAAAGTTATGAGCCGACACCCGAACTTTTTTAGAGTTCACTACGCAAAAAATTATGAAAACAACAAACAAAAAAGAAAAGATTACCACCAAAACCACAAATAAAAAGAAAACACCAAAGAAGATAATTTATGATTTCTTTGTTCTTGATAGGAGTGGTTCGATGCAAAGAATTAAAGACTCTACAATCACTGGCGTTAATGAATACCTGAATACTGCTAGAAATGATGCAAAGAAAACTAAAATTAAAACGTATTTTTCTTTATTAACTTTCGATAATGAATTTGATGTGGTATATGATTATGTTGATATTTTAAAGGTTGAAAATTTAACAGACAAAGATTTCATCCCTAGAAATAATACGGCTTTGCGAGATGCGACAGGTAGAGCAATAACATCTTTGCAAAACAAGTTGAAAGGCAAAGAAAACGATGAAAATATTGATGTAACAATTACAATTTTCACGGATGGATATGAAAACGCATCAACAGAATATACACATGAAACTATTGCCGAACTTATTAAAAAGGTTCAAGATGAATATAAATGGACAGTTGTATATATTGGCGCAGGAAACAAACAAAAAGTATTATCTATAGCAAAAGGAATGAACATTAATATTACTAATACTTCTTCGTATACTGCAAATTCTGAGGATATGAAGAATATGATGCATACCAATAGCATTTCTAGAAGCACGAAAACTATGAACTTTGCAGCAGATATCAAATCAACTGTTGGATATTTCGTTGATCCTACTACAAAAGTTTAAAATTAAATCATAACAAAAAATAAAGCCGTTAGAACCAAAATCTAACGGCTTTATTTTATTCAATTTCCATAAATATTAATATGGAATTCTCTACTACAAATTCGAAATATTATAGTGAGATATATGATTATCTATTAGAAAAGGTAGAAACATCTTCCAGTAACAATTACGAATATTTGCTAGGACAAGTTCAATTTGCGTATGCTTTAGCTATAATTGAAGATAAAACTAGAAAGAAATTATGTAGAATTTTAGAAAAACGAAAGAACATCCAATTAAATAGTTAATATGCCACTCAAAAAAGGAAAATCTAAAAAGACTATCAGCAAAAATATTGGTGAATTAGTGAAAACATATAAAGAAACTGGTAAGATTGGAAATACCAAACCTAAATCCAAAAAGAAAGCGGCACAGATAGCAGCAGCAATTGCATACAGCAAAGCAAAAAACGAAGGTATGATTTTTTCAGATATGGTATTAAATATACTATCTGAAAATGATAAATTAAATAATTAAATGTTTATCTAATCCATTTAGATAAATCCTCTGCTTTATCTAACGGAATATTCTCAAGCTGCTTTGTAACTTGAGATTCTATATCATCATGCCATAAAACGCAAGTAGCTTCTTCAATAGAAAATAAATCTTTTGAACTACTAGGATTTGGATTCACCAATGCATTTAATTGTTTTTCTTGGCATTGCAATCTTTTTTTGTTTTTGTTCCATATCTCCACAGTATCAGGAGTATATAAATAGGCAATTTTAAACATTCTTATGAAATTTTTAAATCTTGTTATTGGAGTAGATTTTGTTTTAGGATGATAAAACCTAGGACCAACCATTATAATCCCAAAATCAAATGGATTATAATTTAGTGAAATGTCTTTATTGCCTAATGTGAAATTTATAGCATTTTTTATACGATCTATGACAGTATATTTATAAGCTTTATCGGGGTTTGTTACTGCGGTGAAGTCTATTTCTTTATTATACATGATATTTATCTCCTACGATTCTGATATTTTCTAATGGAAGGTTTTTTAATTTTTCTTCTATATTTTTAATAGAAAATACATCATTACCTACCTTATATGATGTATCTACTGATGTATCTGTAATAATACCACGTTTAACTTTGTCGGTAATATCATTAGTTGTGATGATACTCAATTTTTCTAAATATTCACAATATCTGTTATGTGTGTGTATATTATCAGGAACTTTATTATATCCATAAATCATTCCTTTTATTCCATATTGCATTGCTTGTTTTACTCGATCAATTATACTAAATTTGTGTTTCTTCATATTTTTATTTATATCTTTTATGTTATTTTTCAACTAGATCGTGAAAAATTCCCTTCCATCCACATTTACAATATTGAGGTAAGAAAGCCCACTGATCTTCAGTCAGTGGGTAGTTCACCATAATGTATAATCCGTTATGTTTTTTGTGTCTCCCGTTACCTTATTTAGAATTTCGGTTGACATTCCTATTCCATTAAGTTCAAATTGAAACTTAAAATTTATATCACCAAAAGTTTTATTGTATTTCTCACATTGTTCTTTTTTAAATTTTAAAAAGGCGTTCACTTCGGTATCCGATAATTTAAAATTGTATGGGTGAAGAATCGGAAGTTCCTTTGTATTTAATGTTATACCCTTTTTGTCCGTGCTTCCAAATCCTTTTTCGCCACGATTTGTTAGTTCCAATTCTTCAACTTCTTCAAATTCTGCATCATAGTGTTTCTCAAATATTATTTGTGCAATTTTATCTCCTTTTTTAACTCCTAATGTTTTATTATTATCAGTGTTTAATAATATTGCACCTATATCTCCAGTATAATCTGAATCGATAACCCCTGCAAGCACCGAAATTCCAACTTTATATGCTAATCCACTTCTTCCTGCTATCCGTCCATAATATCCTTTTGGGAGTTTTAATGATATATTGGTTTTGAATAGATGTCTTTCCCCTGTATCTAGTATATAATCCTCTGTAGAGTAAAGATCATATCCTGCTGCATGATCCGTACCTTTAGTTGGAATGATTGCAAGGTCGCTTAATTTTTTGACTTGTATTTTAAGATTCATTGTTATATTTTAACATAAAATCTTGAAATATCAAATTATGATAAGAATTTTCTATAAAGGTTATCAAATTTACTGATAGATTCTGGTATTTCGGATTTTGTTTCTCTAGTTGCAAATTCGTTAATATGATCAATAATAATGGATGCAGTATCTTTAATTGCAGATTCGTGTTGTGTGATATGTTCAGGATCGATTTTCCATAATGCCATATATTTGTGTGTATGTTCCGCTGGTAAATCAAATTCCCTTAATACTACATTAGCAACTCCTTCTGCTTGTAATTCTTTAACTAGTGAGGATAATGATGCTCTATCTTCTTTACTATGCATTAATTCATGAGCAATTTCATGTATCATTGTAGATATATTTTCTTGTAATAATGCAATACTTCCTCCCATGCTTACTCCTCTAGCTCCTGGGTGACCAACATTACCAATTTCTACTTTAATGTTTTTGGATTTTGCTAAATCTAATAATGCATCAAATATGACTTTGGTTTTTTCATTGGTATTTTCATCGCTATACCATTTTGGAGTTTCTGGTATTTCCTTTGCTTTTCCCTCGATTGGTTCCGTTTGTGAAATGTCAAATACTGGAACTAATTTAAATTTAGCATAGTTTCTTAGATCATTGCTAGTTTGAGGTTGTGGATCAGTATCTTCTAATTCTTCTTTATCTTTTTTCTTGCTGATTGGGATGTAGATGTATATTCCTTTTTCTCCAGCTTTGAGTCTTCTTCCAAATTCTGTTTCCCACTGTTTTCTGCCTTTGATATGAGTTGCATCAGGCTTTTGCATGAAAATTAAAATTGTATTATATAAAGAATATTTTCGGAACTTCTTTTTGAAATCCATAAAGTCTTTAACCTCTTTACTTTGTGCAGCTTCAGATACTTTAGATTTTAATTCATTAATAAAGTTTGATATTCTTTCGCTAAATCCTACATCGCCATATTCTTCAATTTCTTCTGCTTTTGTAATAATATAATCCAATTTATTAATATCATTGAGTGCTTTTTGGAATATTGGAATTTGTTTTTCAAAATCTTCTAAATTATATTTTTCTGTGGATACCCATTTTCTGGTATTTGTTCTATCAAAATAAAATAGCCCTGATCCTTTTATTAACTCTCTTTTAATAAAGGTTTCGTTATTTCCTTTTGCGACATCAGGATTATCACTAGTTACTACAAATGAATATTCATCATTAGGCAAACTTCTTTTCTTAAGAATTAAATTTTCTCCAAATAAAGATGTTTCTTCTTCGTCTAATATTCTACTTAATACATCATCAAATTTACTCATAATGTGGTGCGTCTTGTATTTGTGATCCTTTTTCGTTTTCTAAATATATAATCAATACACCATCCGTTTCATCAATATAATGATCAAACATTGCTTGGGCGACATGTTCAGCATTTTTATGATCATGAACTTCAACACTTTCTAATGGGGTAAATTGAGTGTAATACCATCCACCTTCTTCATGCCCACCAAATTCTCTAGTTTTGTCGTATGCAGTTACAAATAATGGAAAATTTATATTATCGCTATCTTCATCAACTACGTAATCAAGATGTGCCGTGTTTTCAAAATCTTGTTGTTTTTTATTTGGGTATCCTTGTCCGTGAGGCATACCAGTATCTTCTTTTATAGTAAGAATTTTTTCGTATGCTTCTTGTAGTAAATCAATATCAGTTTTTTTCATAATAAATTAATTGTTTAGTGGTTCTTTGTTTTCAGAGTGAAATTCTATGACATCACCATTTAATTTTACACCACCTATTTTGTGGGTGCTAAGATCGTATGAAGTTAATCCACCACGAAGTTGTTCTTTTAGTTTGTGTTGGATTATTCTTTTTGCTCTAGCTATGTGTGCCTTATCTCCTCCTCTTGGCGAACCATCTTTATTAACAGATAATGCATAAGGATCGGATTTTGGTTTTTCTTCTCCAGGAGCAACAATTTCTGCTTTTCCTGTAACTTGTCCCATGATATTAATACAATCTTTTTCAGTATTATATCTCATTCCTTTACCGATATTTACATATACACTAGGTTTATCTTCATCAGGATTGAATGGTTTTGTAAGCCCACTTAACATTTCAGCTTTTGCGAGTTCTTCCCATTTATCTTCGGGTGTATATGCTTCGATAACTGCTTTGTTATGATCTTTTATGTTTCCGTAATTAATACCTAAATTTACTTTATATATTTTAGTTGGTCCGTTTGGTTCTGCGCCCTTTCTAATTTGGTCAGTAGTCATTGTTCCATTAGTTTTGTATATAAATGAAGCAAATCTAGCACCTTTCGATAAAAACTCTTTTAATTTATCATATAACTGTTCGTTTTCCGGTTTTTCTTCGGTTGGGAATACGGGTTCATTATTTGTTGGACTGTGTGTTACTTCAGGAGCATTGGAAGTTATAGGTTCTAAATCTTCCATAACTAATTTAAATAAATCATCAAATTTCATAATATACTTATATTTATCTGTATATGACAAATTAAATCATTAAAACCCCATCCAAACTAACATCCAATTCGTTACGAGTTGTGAATTTTTTAAATGATGTTATCTTAGCTTCTTTTAAATCTTCTTTTGGTATAGTAGTTCCCAAGGTTTTTTTAATAGAAGCTTCCATAGATTTATCGATTTCTGCTAATTCTCTTTGTGCTTGAAGTATTTTTTGTAGTTCAGGAGAATCTTCGCCTTTTTGGTTTTGGAATATTTCTCTATATGTCTGTATTATTTTAGCTAATTCTTTCTTCTTTTCTACTTTATCATACAATTCAGAATCCAATCCGGTATTGAGAATGTATATCACTTCAATGTCTTGATTTGTATTAATACGGAAAATACGACCTTCGCTTTGTTCTACTGCTTCAGGTGTCCAATCATAATCATTTACTATCATTGTTTTGAACGTATTTGGGAAGGATATACCAGTACCACCCATCTTCATACTCATCACAAGTGCTTTAACATTAGGATTTAACGCAGATTCTTTCACCTTATTTCTATCTTTCTTTGATGTAGAACTTAAGAATGTTAATACTTTCCAAGAAGGGTTGATTTTTTCAAGGGTGTTTCTTAATTTTTCGGTAATTTCTTCTCCAGCTTTTATGAAATTTGTGAATATTAGAACTTTACTTGCTGCATAATCATTTTCTGGTTTGTCTTTATTTTCAAATATTTTAGCGACAGCAGTTTCCACCGTTTCGTCTGCTTTAAACTTCGCCACAATTTCACGATATGCTATTAATTGTGAAATTGCTAAATCGCTATCTTTATATGATTTTAATTTTTCTTTATATTCTTTATTAAACTCTGTCTGTTTATTTGCTATGACACTTTTAATATCCTTATTGATTTCCATATTAGGCATATCTTCTCCCTTTTGCTGCCTCATGTCTTTTTTAGTGTGCCTGATATATACTCCTGATAAATTTAGCCATTTGTTTAATCTTTCTGCTGCTAATATACGATCATCAAATGTTCCTTCTACATATGCTCCACCATAACCTTCAGGAACCATACCCGCAAATTCTTTCTTGAATGTTCCTTCTTTAATTCTACCAAGAGGATGCCCCAACATTGCTAATTGATTCCTTACATCCAATGGTGTATTTGATGATACTGTTGCTGTTGCTCCCCACTTTATAGGTATTGTCGCTGCAACCTTTTCGATATTTTGTGAACGCTTAGATTTGCTGTGTTTAATCTTGTGTAATTCGTCCAAAATTAAAACACCAAATTTTTCGTTTTCCAATATCTTAACATTAGTTTCTAAACTCTTTCCTGATGAAAAATTGTCGTAATAAATAACTGTCCATTTCTTAGGATTTGTGGGATCAATAGAAATTTCTTTGCGTTCATCTTCTCCCATAATACTAACAATTTCATCCACAAATTGTTTCTGGACGTTTTTTAATGTTACTATTAAGGTTTTTTGGTTTTTCTCTTTCATTAATAATTCCGCAGCATAAATTAATTGCACGGTTTTACCACCACCAGTTTCAGAACCAAGAATTGCATATTTTCTATCATATAAGAAACGAACGCCTTCACGTTGCAAGCTGTACAATTCGAAAATACTATTTGGAAATTCCTTCTCTATTGCTTCGTCGATTGCTTGTTGTGTTTTTAACTTAATTTGTCTAGGTATAATTGCACTTTCATCACGTTTCTTTAATACAATCTTCCTTAAATTGTCAACATCATAGCCGTTTGCTTTTAATATCTGTCCAAATTTTATATATTGGTCATAATCTCCCGCAATCTGATAATCGTATGTTTGTGCTCTCCATATATAATCAGGGAACATAAATTTTACCGTTTGTTTAACAAATGTTTTATCTTCTGGTGATAATGTTCTCCAACCGACTTTTACAATCATTGAATTTCCGCCAATATCCTCAAATTGTAATGAATTGTTTAATGTATCATTTCCTGATGTTACTTCTGTTGCAGGTTGTTTTGCGAAATATTCATCTAATTCTGTTGTATCTAATGGTGATAACGCAGGTTTTATTTTTTCGTAATCTTCCTTGTTTGTGCTTAATACATATTCTGAAATTCCATCTGTTCCGTATCCAGCATAATTCAATATTTTGGGAGTAAATCCCTTATCTTTTAATGAGAAAAATAAACTTTTTGATACTTGAGAATTTTTTCCAAGTTTGATACGTAGTTTTTTACCATATACGGTATCTTCTTCCTTAACTATTTCTATCTTTGAATTTGTTGTAGGTTGACTTTCGTTTCCTTCATCGCCAATTTTCACCACTTCTATATTGGGAAACACTGTCTCTAGTATTTTTGGTATTAAAACGGGATCAACAAAATATGTATCGATATTTCCTTTATCTTGTGAGAATTTTTTGAATCTTGGATATCCAAAATTTCCATATGAATCTTGTTCTTTTTGTGCGCCTTCTTCTTCAAATTGTGCATCTATAACCTTATTGATCTTCATTTTAGTTGAACGATCAAGGTCTTTTGGAAATGCCACAGATATTTTACCATAAGATTTTTTAGTATAATCTATTATGATTTTATCTCCTACACCTTCTGGTTTATCATTTAAAACTGGAGAATCTTCTCTTTGTTTTGCCCTAATTGTTTCATCAACTTTAGATTTTAGTTGGAAATATTCAGGAAATTGGGTGTTTCTGTATGCTCCCAATACGTTTATCATTCGTATTGCAAGCGGAATGGGAATTTCTGGAGTATCTAATTCTCCGTTTCTGATAACATTTGTAGCCCAAGTATAATCACCACCATTAAATCCCCAATCATTCTTTTCAACAGGAGCACCACGCCCATGCATATCCATTATTGCTGCTTTTAATTCTTCAATAGCTTCTCCACCAACCATTCCTTGATCTTCTTGGATTCTATAAATGGAGTTATAAGCATCTAATAATAAGGTTTTTTCTAGTAATGACATGATATACTTATTTATGTATATCTTCTACTCTTTTATGTAGTTTGGTAAATCGTTCAACTCTTTTGGTAATATTTCACGATTTATCATTTCTTCCATATGAATCAATGCCATAATATTAAACATTGCTTGTCCTGCGTGGTCTTCATCCTTTTTACCTTCTAAATATTGATCGATATGTCTTTTAGCAGAATCTATTAAACGAGACATATTCATTCCTAATTCCCAATTTCTTGATGAATATTTTAATGCACCCTTTTCTAAGACTATTGCTAATCTTCTAGTTGCAATGGGACTAATTAGATCATATCTACCTTTTCCTTCTGAAGTGTCTCTAATTGCACCAGTAGAAAATTCTTGTCTTTTTCCAGAATCTTTTAAGACAAATGGATCATCCTTAGATTTACTATGTATTTCTTTTTCTTTAGGTTCGTCTTTTCTTGCTTTTATATCTTCAAATTTTAATTCTTTCATATCTGTATAATCATCATTTAATTCATATACGGGGATACTACATTCGATAGCAACTTTAACTTCCAATTTTGCACCCTTAGATTTTTCCCATCCTTTTAATAACACCACACCATCACTATTCATCACTTCAGGTAAATCTATCTGCATGTAGTGTTTAAACGGCTTCTGTGGGTCTTTATCAGGGTCAAATCCATCTTTTATATCAAACTCTGCTGGACTAAAAACATCATGCCCTTGTTCTCTGAGTTTCTTTGCAGCTTTATCAAATTCTGGAAAGTTATAAGATTGATACCCTGCCATTGGACCCGCTAAATAGTATTTCATATGTGATATATTAACACAAATTAAAATACTTTCAAGTTTGTGAATATATTTTTATTATAAATCTGCTTTTGTTATTTTTCCTAATAGTTTTCCGTTACTATGCAAATCAGTTACTATATCAGATAATGTTTTATTTTTTAATGTATTATCTTGCAATTTATAAAACTTCATTCTTGCAGTTCCTTTCTGTAATTTATCTAGTGTGATTCTTTGCACAGGAAATATTGCTGATAATAATCCCCAAATATCTGATTTAACATGAAACATTGAAATTTCTACTGTTCCATATAATGATCGAAATACCACATTTTTACAATATTTCATGGTTTCTTCTATATGAATAGGATTTAATACTTCGTTTATTATACTAAAAGCATATTCTCCTGATGATTTCTTTACTAAAATTACTGAAATCGGCTTAACATCTTTCGCTACTCCAAATTCTTCTATTTCATCTTTAATTGGTATTTTAAATCCGACTATATCACTAATCTGATGTGCCTTTGCTACGAATCTATACCCATGACTCTCAGTGAATTCTCCAATAGATATAAAATATACGTGAATCATTTCATGTATTAGAACGGCATCCAAAGCTTGTTCAGAACGTTTTAATATATTAGAGTTAGATAAAATATAGAATTTTATCCTTTTTGTATGGAATGAGGGACTTTAAGCTCCTCACCTTCAAATGTAAAAACTCCATTCGGTTTCCAAAAGAAACCCTTTTTGAGATTCAACCTTCTACTACGAAATTCCACTCCCAAATCAGGAAACTTACTTCTATGTAATACATTATAAGCACCATTCTGATCTGCATCAGTGGTATACCCACAATTTTTACATTTAAATATTTTCCCTTTTCGATTGGTCTTTCGTACCAAATAGCATTTTGGACACTGTTGAGAGTTATAAGTGGAATCCACGAGAGAAAATAAAACCTTTATTTCCT
>Ga0208872_1000045_pt1 | contig 125242 bp, 98 predicted proteins | sample CryBogCBH12Aug08_FD_185508 | JGI IMG/M metagenome (GOLD analysis project Ga0208872, IMG submission 185508) | Freshwater microbial communities from Crystal Bog, Wisconsin, USA - CBH12Aug08 (SPAdes) | ecosystem: Environmental > Aquatic > Freshwater > Lake | place: Crystal Bog, Wisconsin, USA...
CGAGCAGGCCGACGACGCTGTGAATCTTCGTGGTCTCTAGGGCCTCATCCAAAGTCAGCGGCGGCAGAATGGTGGCCAGCCGTTTCGCCAGCATGGATTTTCCGGTGCCAGGCGGCCCGATCAAGAGACTTGTATATCAAATCCGCCTGTTTATGTCAACAGATTTTTTTTGTGGGGAGAATGGTTGTAACGACAAATTCTCGACGCTGAAAATCCCGGTTGCTTTTGATGCGGGCTGGCGCAAAAATCCGCAATGCTCGCTCGTGTCTGCTCCGTTGCCTTGAACGGCATAGACGCCTACGCCGTTGAGGTTGAGGTTAATTGCGGCTATGGGGAAACTCTCGTTGTCATCGTAGGATTACCTGACGCCGCCGTGAAGGAGTCGCGCGACCGTGTTTCCACCGCGTTGACCAATTCTGGTTTTAAGTTCCCGATGGGCAAGACGACAATCAATCTTGCCCCGGCGGACGTGAAAAAAGAAGGGCCGAGCTTTGATTTGCCGATTGCGATTGGAATGCTCGCCGCCAGCGAACAGATCGAAACCGACCAGCTCGACAATTTTGTCATCGTCGGCGAACTCGCACTGACCGGCGGGGTGCGAAGCTGCAAAGGCGTTTTGCCCATCGCGCTTCAAGCCCGCGCCGCCGGCAAAACCGGCGTGATCGTTCCCGCCGAAAACGCCGCCGAAGCCGCAGTTGTCGCCGGCTTGCAGGTTATCCCCGTGCAAAATCTCCGCGAGGCCGCGCAGTTCCTGGAAGGCGAAATTAAAATTTCTCCGACGCGCGTGGACATCGCAAAAATCTTTGCCCACCAGTCCGACGACGAGCATGATTTTTCCGAAGTCAAAGGCCAGGAGAATGTCAAACGCGCTTTGGAAATCGCCGCGAGTGGATCACATAATGTCCTTTTGGTAGGTCCACCGGGAACGGGAAAATCAATGTTGGCGAAACGGCTCGCGACGATTCTGCCGCCGCTCACGCTCGACGAGGCGCTAGAAACAACCAAGATTCACAGCATCGTCGGCTTGCTGAAATCCGGGCAGGCGCTGGTGACGCAGCGCCCATTCCGCGCGCCACACCACACCGCCAGCGACGCAGGCTTGCTTGGCGGCAACATCAATCCCACGCCCGGCGAAATCTCGCTCGCACACCACGGCGTTTTATTTCTGGACGAGTTGCCGGAGTTTAAGCGCAGCGTGCTCGAAACAATGCGTCAGCCGTTGGAAGACGGCGTTGTGACTATTTCCCGCGCCGCTGGCACGATGACTTTCCCAAGCCAATTTATGTTAGTGGCCGCGATGAATCCGACGCCCGACGGAAAAATGCCCGGCGAGTCCAAATCATCGCCGCGCGAAATCCAGAATTATCTTGGCCGGATTTCCGGGCCGTTGCTTGACCGGATTGACATGCACATCGAAGTGCCGCAGGTGAAGTTTCGCGAAATGTCCGGCGCACAGCCCGGCGAAACATCGGCGCAAATCCGTGAGCGTGTCATCGCCGCGCGGGAGCGGCAACACGCGCGGTTTGCCGGCAAACCGAAGGTGACGTGCAACGCGCGAATGGGCAGCCGCGAACTGAAACTGTTCTGCGAACTGGACGACGCGACGAAAGATTTGCTTAAATTTGCGATGACGGACTTGAACTTGAGCGCCCGCGCCTACGACCGAATCTTGAAAGTCGCGCGCACAATTGCCGACTTGGCCGGCGCGGAAAAAATTTCCAGCGACCACATTTCCGAAGCGATTCAATTTCGTTCGCTTGATCGCCAGTTGTGGGGATGATTTTGCGCTGTTACTGCAAGGTAAAATTGAGCGAAGATCTCATGGAATCACAATTTTCAGAATTATTTTTGTTAGAGATAGGCGCTAAAAATACCGGCTCATGTTTCCAACACTTTCAACAACACTTCTCGAACGTCGGTATAGTATTGAATGTTAATCTTGATGGCGAGGTCGTCGGGGAGGTCGTTCAATTGCCGCCGGGCGGAAATTGGAATGACGATGTTGCTTGCCCCTTTTTCCACCGCGAGTTCCACGACATTGACGGCATTGTGAACCGGCTCAATTGAACCGCCGAGGTTCAAGCCCCCAACGACGACATGCCCGCCCTTGATCCCTTTTTGCAGGAGTGCGCTGCAAAGGGCAATCATCACGCCGACGCCGACCGCGTTGCCATTTTTGGCCGCGTCGAAGGCAAGCAACTGGACGGAAAATTCATGCTCGCGCGGATCACGGTCGCCGACCAATAGCTTGGCTCGCGTGTAAAGATTTTGCTCCGCGCACTTGACGCTTTCCTTGAATGGCGGCGGCGTGGGCTGGTTCAGGATGCGGACGCCGGAACCCGGCCCAACCGTCGTATCAATGCGGAACAACCCCGCGTGTTCATCCTGCCCGCCGGGGCTGATGACCCAAAGCTGTCCCGGCGGCAATGGATCGTCGCCGATGCTGTTCTCGCTGTGCAGTTCGGGCGTTGAAACAAATTTTTCCAAACCGTCTTCGTTGATCCGGTAGCTGAATTGTGTGCTGCGAAATTCCGCCGACCCAATTCGCTTTTGTTGCTCCTTCACGCGCCGCCGCGATTCCAGCGCCAGCCGCACCGCCCATTCCATCGCTTCGTCTGTGATGGCAGATTCAGGATTCGGGTAAAGCAGCTTGAGCAGTCCGCTAATCGTCTTGTTCACGGCGGTCGTATCGCGCCCGCTCAAAGCGGCACCAAGGAAAAGACGGCTTTGCAAAGCCGGCAGCCGCGACTGGTTTCGTAACTGGTTCCAGCACTCCGAAAGAAAATCGCTGACCAGGCCGAAGTGATTCGTAAGATGCTCATTCTTGATTTTCGGAATATCCCAACCGGCGAGGTAGCAATGAATCCGATCCATGAAGGCCGTGTCATTCCGCATTTCCGGCGGCAGCGGGCCAAGCAGATGCCCGACGCGCTGCTGGTGTTCCACGTCCACGTCGAAGTTGCCCACCATCACCATGCCGCCGTCGGCGCGGATGTTGTCCTTGCCACGGCTGAACTGGCCGGACTCCATGTAGCCCTTCATTATGTTCACGCCGTCTTTTTGGTCGAAGGAAATGCCCGACACTTCATCAAAGCAAACCACGTCATATTGGCAGACCAGCCCGCGCTGGCCGCTCGCGTTGTTCACAAACATTTTCGCGACCGTCGCCTTGCCGCCGGAAACCAAATGGGCGTAAGGCGAGACTTGTTGAAACAGATGGCTCTTGCCGGTGCCTTTCGGCCCCAGCTCGACGAGGTTGTAATTGCGCTCGACGAACGGAACCATGCGCAAAATAATCAAATCCTGGGCGCGCGGCGTCAAATTTTCCGGCTCGAAACCGACGCTCCGAATTAGGAACCGCTTCCATTCTTCCAGCGTAAGTTTTTCGCGGCCACGGCAAAGCACCTCGACGGCATCCTTGCGTGAAAGCTGGATGGCTCGCAGCGTTTCGATGCCGAACGGACGCCCCGAATTTTCGTCGGCAATGGTCGGGTCGTAAGTCAGTTCCACTTCCGCATAAAAGCCGCCCGTCAGCATCCGTTCGTTCGAGTGAACGAGATCGTCGGCAATGCGCGCGTCCTTGATTTGCAGGCTGGGCAGTTGCGCGATGAAGGAATTGGTATCGGTGTCGAGCTTGGCTGTAATCAGATCAATGACCTTGACCGTTCCCTTGGCCTTGGCGCGAGCCTTGAACAATTCTTCTTCGCCCGCACGCACCGTGCGGTCGCGCAGTTGCCGTTCGACAATCTGCAAACCCTCTTGAATTTCGTTCTCGTCGGTGGTCGCGCAGTAGCGCCCCAGCAGAAATTCCGCAACGTAAGTCGGGACGGGATATTGCCCCTTGAACTTCCGCACCAAATCTTTCCGCACAACGTAGCCTTCAAAGGCTTTCGCGGCGTTTTGATCAATGTCATCCAAAATCGCTGTCATGCGTTCACTCCAATGGTTGTGGGCAGCGCGTGCAATGGCCGGCCATCTTCATTCAACAGCACGATCAGCGCGGCAGAACCCATGTTGCTATCATCCCGCACCGCTAATGAAACCGTTCCGTCAGCGGCAATTTCTTTCACGGATTCGGCCACGGAGCTTTTCGCGTCTGCCGCCTTGTGCCGCAAATCCGCCCGCACGCCGGTAAAATCGCCCGTGACCGTGATGCGGCAGCGCAGGCCGATCCATTTGACGGCTTCGATTTGCGCCACCGAACGGGGCGCGGACGCCGAGCGAACTGTCAGCATCGGAATTACGCACTCCTGCAAACTCAATCCGCCGTGCGCGTATTCTGTCCTCGCTACAAAGCAGCCAACGCCCGGCGGCAACGCCATGCGAATCGCGGGATTCCAGAACCACGGCACTTCCACCATTCCACTATTGTTTCCAGGTTTCATCGTCGCGCAGCGTCCCCAACGATGTTGCGTCAAAAATTTTGGCAAATCAATCTTCGGCAAACCGCCGGGCAGCAAAAGCCAGCCGTGATCCGTCACCACCCGCACGCTTTTCCAACCGGCGTCCAGCAGTTCGCGGACACGGTTCGCCAGCAGCTTCACCTGTTCATCAATCCGAAACGCGAGCCGCCAGCCTTCATCATGGCCGTGTGCGTCCAGTTTCCCGCATTCCGTCCAGGCCACTTTCGTCGGGTCGCCACCGGCCCGCGCGTCGAGAACCATGCAGCCTTTTTCCGCCAGTAATTGCCGGAAACGGTCTGCCGTCACGCGGCGCGCATCCGCCTTGAGCGACGGCACAAATTCTTCGTCAGATTCACGGCCCGTCAGTTCGCTTGCAACCGGCGACACCGCCGGTTTCGCCGTCGCCGTGACGGACGGGAGCGCCGACCAGCGCCAGCCCAAATCCACCGTCAAGCCCGTCTTTCCCAGCGCGCCGGTCAATTCCCGCGCCACGTCGAAACGCAAACCGTCCGCGAACAAGATGACTTCGCCCGCCGCGCCGAAGTTCGACAGCGGTTGCGGCGCGACCCCCGTTGGATCATGCCGCACCAATTCTTGCAGACGCACCGCGCCCGCTTCCGCCCAGGGCAGGTAAAGCGCCCGCGCCGCCGCGAAAATCGCGCGCTCGGCTTTGGCCGACGTGGCGTGTTGCAAAGCCTTCAATAAGGCCGCGTCGGCTTGCCATCCGCCCGCAACATATTCCGCCGCCAGCTTGTCCGGGCTATCCGCCGTCGGGAGTTGTTGCGTGCAATCCGCCAGCTTTGCCAGATGTTCCGATGCTTCCGCCAGACCAGACTTGCCCAGCTTGCGCCAGACCCAGTTTCGCCGCAAACCTTGCGCGGATTCCAACGCCTTGATTCGTTCTGCCGCTTCGGGATATGGCCTGTCTTGCAAAAGTGCGAGCGCGTCGCCCAGTTTGTTTTCCGCCGCTTCATTGATTTGCGGCCAGATTTCCTGCTTGAAGAATAAATCGCTTTCGTCCTTTGGCTTTGCCGCCCACAGAGCTTCCGGCAGGTTCGGATAAAGCGTCGGCGATTCGGCGAAGCGATCCCATACTTGCGCCCACGCCCCGCCGCGTTGACCCAGCAACAGCGCCGCGCGCAGTGCGCCGTCCGTTTCCGGGTTGAAACCGTAATCCCGCTGGCAGATTTGTTTGAAGGCGTCCCATTCATCCACCGCCCTCGATTTTTTGAACTCGTCGCCCTGGTCGAGCCACATCAGCAAATTGCGGCTGGGGTCGGGTGTCAGCAGCCGGTTGAAATCTCCCGCTTCCCAGCGGCGACCGCTCAACTCCACTTTCCGCAGTTGTGCAAATTCCGGCAATGCCTGTCGCAACGCCGCCAGCGTCGCCGCGTCACGCCCGATTTCCATGCCGAGCCGGGATTGGGCAAACGCGAAAACCGTCCAATCCTTGCCGTTCGGATGAAACCAGACCGAGCCGCGAAATTGCAGTTCCAGCAGCGGCGCAAGGGCGTCCGGTGCATCTTCAATTTCGCGCAGCATCTTTCGCCCGACATGTGGCAGGTAAAAAATCGGTGTCCTGTCCGCCGGCCAGTCCTTCCCGAAAATCTTGCGTGCGAGCACGCAGCGCAGCCAGATGGCCGGGCCGCTCCGCGTGGCGGGTTCCAGCGGGCCGAGCAAAAACAATTCCGGCACGCGGGCGAGCAATTCCGGCAGCAGCGGCGCCCACTCCGCGCCGGGATCAGGCCACAGCACGACGGCGGGCGCGGTTTGGTCGGACGAATTAAAATCCGCCGCCGACTGCCGGAGCGCGGCAATCAGTTCGTCGAGCACCGTATTGCATCCTTCCTTTTTCACTGTTTTCCAAGGCAAAGTGGGCGGCGAAGTTTTTCCACCCGGTTTTGGTGCTCGGCATCGTAAGCGTCCGTAATCATTTCCGTCTCAGACACCGTGACCCGTAAACATCCACGGCACGGCGTCCCGCTTCGCGGCGGGCGCAATCCCAATAATGCCGCTGTTTGCAGCACCGGCAAATCTTTGTTTACATGCTCGTTGTCACAATGTTTGGTCAGTTGCGAACAAACCACGCGGCATCCGTGGCCAGCACGTTGCGAGAGATAATCCGGTGCGGGGAGGTTGTAGTTTCGCTTGGTTCCAACCGAAACAAAAAGCCGTTCCGGTTGCATCGCGGCAACCCACGTCTTGAAATCCTTCTTTTTCCGGTCCACCGGTCCACCATGATGCGGCCCCGTCAGGATGGAAGGTGTCAGGCCGTTACATTTTTCAGCGACGATTTGCATGGGGGCATCGCCGGGCCAGATAACCCCCACCTTGCCCTTCTGCCGCAGGCACAGAATCGCCGATGTTTCATTCGGCTTCATGGCTTCGATGTTCTCGGAAAAGCTGGGGTAAATTGCGATCAAATCCAAAGCCTTCGTCGCGCTCTCCCAAATCAGGCGGTCTTTTTCCAGACGAATGACATCAAAACGAGCTTTTTTTTGTTCTTCGCGGACAGCCCGAAAAATGTTTATAAACTGATCGTCAGTTTTGTTCCGGTCTTCCAGCATATAGACCGTGCCGATTGTCAGTCCGGGAAGTTTAACCAGCGCCGGCAATCCTCCGGCGTGATCGGCGTCGTTATGGGTGATGACGATGGAATGGATTTTACGGGGCTTCTCCTGCAACCAGTCAATCAGCGGGCTTGTCCGTGGCCCCACGTCAATGATGACCAGTGAATTGTCGGGTAATCGCACCACGGAACAATCCCCCTGGCCGACGTCCCAAAAATCTACGATTAGCTTTTCGTCGGCCAAGCAGACCAGTCCTCCATTGCTGGCTCGGAAGTGGCTCCAAGTAGGGATACCCGTTCGAGTCCGATAGTCTCATCGTTCTTGCCCAATTTCACATGGGCTGAAAATCGCTCGCCGGCATTGATGTCGCCGAGCGCGCGGGCGGCTTTCGGCGGCAGCGACTCACGGGTGCCATCATGCCATACGACAATGAATTTCTCCTTGTTGGTTTGCAGAAATCCTTCCTGATAACGGGGCGGCGACCGATCCACTGAAAACTGACGAAAGTCAATGTAGTCCGAAATTTTCACCCAATCCGCCTGATCTTTTTCCGTTAATTGCTCATTTTCCGCCGCGCTCAACAGGAACATAAATCGCCGGGCCAATTCACGCGGCAATTCTGGCAACTGCAAACAGTCCATCTTGATACCCCAGTCCTGCACCTCAAATTCCATCGCCTCATTGATGTTGAGCCGCAAAGATTTCAACAGGCGCAGGCACTGCTGCCCGCCCTCCAGCGGGATGACCTTGTGGGCGAACTCAAACTCCGTCAAATGCGCCGGCTGCTTGTCCGCTTTGAGCGGTTGACCAACATAAGCATACCGGGGAGCATTGAACTCCGGCGGGCTACTTGGACGGTTTGGGGTCAGGAATTCCATACGGAACGAACGATTCTTTAGCCTGTTTGGTAAAAAAGCAATCAAATTGCTCCAGAATTACATCGTGTGCGATTTGGATTTCGTCTAGGGCGTCTTTCGCCGAAATCGCCTTTTCTTGGCCGCACGTTGATACAATAAAATCAATTTTTAAACTCGAACGAACCTCATCATCCGCCATCACCCGCAAGTCAAAGCAACAGGGGCGCTTTGCATCCACAATCAGCCTTATTTTATTATCGTAAGGCGGCGTAACAGTAGTGTATTTGCCCGGAATGTTCGCAAACATTACGAGTGCTTCCGCTATTTTAATTCCGCCATCTGGCAACATGAATTGAGGCGTAATGGCCCCGTTCAGCCGGTTGAAGTATTCCGCCGTTACGCCTTTCAGCGCCTTTACTTCAAAATGCTCCATCCACTTCCCAATCCACCGCTCCATTTCAACGTAAATTTCATCGAAATCATGGATGATGTCACCTTCCCGGCACACATGAAACACCAGCCGGTCTGGCCGCAGCCTCATGCCATGCACTTGCTGCTTATTCCGGTGCAACTTCCAGAACATCTGGATAATTTCCGCCTTCGGCATGACTCCTTGCAGCATCGGCACACCTTTAACTTCCTTGATGTTCAACGTCCATTCCGCAATCGGCTTGGAAATCGGATAGTGATCTTGAATCTTCGCGATCCACTCCGGCATCTTCGCCTCGAATACTTCCGGTTGGATTTTGATGTCTGTGTAAACGCCAATCACGCGCTCGATAATTGGCGGGTTTTTATACATTGTTTTGCCGCTCATAAAATTCCTTTCACGTTTCTCGCCGCCCGTTTCTCCGCCAGCGTCAAATGATGATCGTTGATGCGGTCGCCGTTGAAAACCTTGAACCACGGCGCGCTGGCCGGATCAGCGCCCCGGTCTTTTTTCCAGTTCACGTTCGGGTCTTTGCGCAGAACGCCCGCCTCGACAAACGGGCGGATGTTCAGGCGCACGCCGTCATTCAAATCAGGTTCCCAGCCAATCGGCTGTTGCGCCAGCGGTTTCCAGCGGACGAAAATGTCAAAGGGCGGTTCGCCTTCGGCGATGAGTTTCAGTCGGCGCTGCAAATCTCGCGCCGCCGTGAGGCGGGCATCGCTCCCGCCTTCACCGGATTGCACGCCGGATTCCTGCCGCGTGATCCAGTCGCCGAGGTAGGTGTAAATCAGCTTGTCCAGCAGGGCGCGGTCGAGCTTGTGATAATTCACCATCGCGCTGAATCCGTCCTTGCGCCCGTCCCACAGGTGCCAGACGAACGGGCGCTGTTGGAAAATTTTTCCATGCTGTTCCGCGAAGCCATTGCGCAGCCAGTCCTCCATGCTCTTGCCGGCATACCCGGCTTGCGCCAAAAGCTCGCCCTCTTTCGCTGCGCTCCACTCCGCGCCAAACGAGGCGGCCAGCAACGCTCGCAGCCGGTGTTCTGCCGGTTGCTCCTGACCGGCCGCCGGGATGCAAACAATGCCGTCATCATCGGCGAGCGGTTCGAGGCCGTCCGATTCCAGCGCCGGGCAGTCGGGAAAACTGGAGCCGGTCTGGCGCGGCCAGCGGTAGCCGAGCAACCGCGCGACGGCCACTTGCAGCGGATTTTCCGCGCCTTTGGGATGCCCGTTGAATAGCCATTGCGTCGGGTCGCTGGAAAACGGCTTGGGCAATCCGTTCGGATATTTCTCCGCCGCGACCTTCTGCCAGTGGGCGAGGTCGAAGGGAACTTTGACAAGTGTTGCGGGAGTTACACCAACTTTGTTATCCAGCTTACGAACATTGGCGCTATATTCTGGCGATTCGAGATATGCCCAAATTGCCGGGGCGTATTCCGTTTTTACCGGAATCACAACCGCTCCATTTTGGTCAACCAATTCTCCAATGAGCCATGAGGCTGGCAGATTCCCCATCCGGTGGACCACAAAGCCGACGCCCGCCTTCTTGAACGCTGCTACCAGAGCCTCTGTTCCGTTGTCACGAAAACCGGGTTCACTTGCAAGCACACCTCGCCCTTTCTCCCACCAAAGCATCTGTTCAAGACCGTCGCACGGCTTCGTCTCGGAAGCTGTTCGCTGAAAGTAATCCCACCCACTTGAGCGAAAGGGCAACTCCCAAAAAACCCTGATAAATCTCGAATTATCACCGGTTTGCAGACCGCAGAAACCTTTCCCGTTTTTTGAAAGAGGTTCTCCGCTTGCGATCTCTCGTGTCAGAATCCGGCAGTCATCGCTCCGGATACACGTTTTCAAGCTCAACTCGTTGACCATTTGTTTTCGTAGCGACTCGGCTTTCCCTTCAATTTCGCGTGTGTCCATTGCAACTATTGAAGCATAGGTGTCATCCTCGTTCGGTTGCGTTTTGCTGAAAGACACCAGCACGAAACTGAAATCATAAAGCGGTGTCTGAAATGACCCCGCGCCAAGCTCCACGACGAAACGAATTGAAAAGCTCGCAACAACTTTTTCACGCAGCTTTTGGTATGTCCCAAGGAACAGCCAATTCTGGGGAGTCACTAGAGCAGTGAATCCGGCAGACCCGCAAAAATTGAGACAACGCTCCACGAAGCATGTGGCAAGATCAGGCTTCGCTTCTGGATGCACCCGCTCACAATATTCCGCTAATGTCTCATCCTGCTTGCCGCGCCCGAGGTAGGGCACGTTGGTGGCGACGAGCGTGAATTGGCCGGCGAGAATTTCCGCCGCCTTGGCCAAGCCACGCGCGGTCACGGCCATTTCATGCGCGTTGTCGTCCGTGGCTTCTTGCGCCAGCGCTTTTTCCAGCAGCGGTTGAAGTTCATGGAAACCGGCTTCAAGTAATTCATCACGGGCGGCACGAGGATTGATGAGACTGCCCAGCACGGGGGCGTTTTTGAACAACCGATAAAGCCGCGCCATGCCGTTCTGGATATTCCCGTCGTCGCCGGCCACCGCCAGCCAATCAGCTTCGCGCGTGTTCGGTGCCAGACCAGAGCAAGCCAGATTCATCGCCGGCAATTGACGATGACCCACGCGCCGCCACGCGGCCATTGCCAGATTAAACGCGCCAATCTGCGTGCAGCGCGGATCAATCTCCAAACCGAACAAATTTTCGCGGATGACCGCCGCCACCGCCGCCACTTCATCCAAAATTTCTTCGGCCATGCGCAAGGCAACCAACCGCCCGAACATCGCCACCACGAAATGCCCGCTGCCCATGCACGGATCGAGGCATTTCAATTCCTTCGCCGATTTCGGCCACCCATCAAACGTGCCGGCGGCAGGCGTCCACATGCCATCTTCGCCTTTGATGAAGCGGAGATATTTCCAAGGGCAGCCCGGCAGCGCGACGGCTTGGCGAAGTCCCTCTTCGCTTTCGGCGGTTTCGGCCAGCTTGGGATTTGCGGCGAGAATTTTGCCCGCCTGCCACGCCCCCAGCGTGTTGTCCAACAGGAAATCCACCATGTAATCTTCGGTGAACAATTGCGTGACGGACGGCAGTTCATCCGCGCCGATTTTGCAACCGGACTCATTGACCAGCTTCTTTCGTCGCGCCTGCCAGAACTGGTAACACCAGCCGAGGCTGTCGCTCGCCACGAACACGTCGAGCGGCAAATCGTCAATCAGCTTGAACAGGGCATTGCGATTTTCCGGCGGCAGGCCCACTTTGCCCGCCGGATCATCGGCGCGGAAAATCGCCGGGAGCATCCGGGCGGCAAATTCCACGGCGAGCGTGCGGCCATCCGGCGCGGTGAACTCGCGCTGCGGCAGCATCAAGTCTTCGCGAATCAATTCCTCACAGTCACGCAGCGACACGCTCGCGCCGCCGGGATGCTGCAATAAATGGTTCTCCGCCAGAAACCGCGTGAACAACAAACGATGCCAGGTGTCGTAAGCCACTTTCTCCACCAGATGCGTGAGGGCGGGCGCGACTTCATTCTTGGGAACCACGTCGCCCAATTGCCGCGCCTGGGCGCGCAAGGCCACGCGCAGTTTTTTGTCCGCCTCGTTAAGATGCGGAAAGGCGACCGCATTCGGAACCGCCAGCGCGTTCAACGCCGCCAGCGCCCCCGCTTCCGCCACGTCGCGGGCGTCCTGTGCGGCATTTTCCAACAAACGCCGGAGCGGTGCAGGCAGTGCGTTCATTGGCCGGACTAGATGATGATGGGGCCGGTTTTCAATTTTTCCGTCGCCTCGTTGCGAACTTCGCCGAGCCACGCATCCAGTTCCGCTTCATCCTTGATGGTCGCGGAAGGAAGATGCAGCCGAGTGGCTTTCGGCTCGATCAATTTCGCGGCGGCTTCCATCGCTTTGCCCGCGCGATGCGAAAGGGCTTCCACCGCCGTCTTTCGAGTGTCCAGCGGCGCGGCGTTCAGCGTGGCGAGAATTTCATCCTCATTGCCGACCTGAATCTTGGCCGGGGTTTCCAGTCCATGTTCGCGCAGAATGGCATTCCGTTGCGGCTCGCTCAATTTCGCCCAAACCGCGCTGCCCTCGATGGCCTGCCGATGCTGGCGGTAAGTGTTTTCCAACTCGGTTTGATGCGTGTTCAGCGCGTCGCGCAACGCGGCGGTCAGTTGTTTGCAGAGCGGCGCAACCGGATCAGGACTCGCCAGCAGCGAACGATGCGTGGCAATGCCCGCCGCTTGATTTGCCACGTCCGCTTGCACCGGCAGACCATTGGCGAGTTGCAGCAGGCGTTGCAGCGTGTCCCAGCGCGGACGACGTTTGGCGATGTCCGCAGCGGATTTCTGCCACGCTTCGATGTCCGCCTTGAGCCGCGTTTGTTCGCCGAGCAGGGCGAGTAGTTGGGCGTTGCCTGACAGCAACCCCAAGTCGCGCAGATATTTCGTGTCGGGCCGCGCCGGCAACGGCGGATCGCCACCGGCTTCTTTCGCCATCGCTTCAAGTTTCTCCAGAAAGCGCGGGGCAAAGGAGGATTCTTCGTTGGAAGGCGCGTTGAGGCCCGCCGCTTGGAACAAGCCGCGCACGCCCACGCGCTGATTGGCGGAAAGGCTCGGAATCTCGACGCGGAAATCAGTCGCGCCGATGCTGCTTTGCGCGAGCGCGGCGGCATTGACCGGATTGCCGTTGCCCGTGGCGCGCAGATGCCCGGCGGTAAGCAACGCCATCAGCGCGGCGTCAATGGCGTCTTGCGGCCAGCCAAAAGGTGCCGCGCCAAATTGTTTGCGGATGTCGCTGCCGCGCCGCCCCGCGCCGATAAACGTCTTGATGGCCGCGCACACCGGATGCGCTTCGGGATTGCCGTTGTAACCGACGGCTTCCAGCGCGTTCGCCGCGCCGGCGCGGGCGCGGGTGAAAACCGTCCGCCAACCGGCATTGTCGGCAACGCCGAATTGCGGAAACAAACGGACGAGGGAACTCTGCGCGGCTTCGTCCACCAGTTCAGCCAACGGCTTCCCGGAAGTTTCCGCGCCGCCGCCTTGAAAAACTTTGGCGTCGGCAAATACTTCGGCCAGAATTGCCGTGATGCCCTTTTCACCATTATTGGCGTCGTTCAGTTTTGATTCGATGGATTTGCGCGCTTCCACGCCTTCGTTGCTGGTCGGATTGCCACGCGCGGCCAGCGTTTCTTCCGCTGCCATGCGCGAGGCAATGGCGTTCTTCAATTCGTTGGCCGACTTGCGCGGCAGGAAAACGAACAAGCGCGGGCTGCCTGTCCCTTCGGCCTGGGCTTCCGCCCGGATGGTCGTTTCAGCTTCCGTCCAGTCATCGCGAATCCAAACCTGCACCGCATCGCCAGCCGGCGGCGGAGGCGTCGCGTCATAATGGACTTGCAGCTTGCGCGGCGTGAGGCTCGCCCCCTGCTGAAGCGTGACTTTTTTCAAAAGTTCATCCGCCTTTTCCCGCAGGCGGTCGGTGCGAAAACTGTCCAGATGGCCGGTGTCGTTCACCCGCTGGTTGACGCGCCGCTTGAACTCATCAGTCCAGGCCGCGCCCTCGCGCGTTTGCAGCGAGTATTCCGCCCCGACTTTCATCAAGTCACCGGCGGTAACGAGTCCGTCGAGCAACGGCGGAACGCGCTGCAAAAGTTCGGTGCGGTCGTCGGCAAGGTTTTCGACGAGCAAATCCACCAGCGCTTCCGGCGTGGCGCGCAAGCCGACATCAGCCGGCCCGGTGCGTTCCAGTTTGCCAACCAGAAAGATCATCGCGCACAAACGCGACCGCAACGCCCCGTCCGGCGTGCCGTCACGATGACGGCGAATGATGGTGTCAAATTCCGGCAACAACGCGCCGGTGTTCCGCATCTGCGTTGCAAGCTGGTCAAAAATAAAATCCGCGCCCACGATGCTGCCCAGCGGTTTCGGTGCCGTGGCGCGGGTGGCTTCAAACACGGTGGTCAACTGGTTGCGAAGCTGCGCGGCGGTGCCGGTGGTGTCCACGGCTCGCAGCACTTTTTCCCATAAGCGGCGACGCACCGGCAACAGAGGATAGTCAGCTTCCTGCCACTTGAGATCGTCCGAAGTCGGGCCGAGGCGGGTGCCTTTCAAATGGCGGTCAATCTCACCCTGATTCTTCGCCAGACATTGCCGCAACTCGCCGAGTTTGTCCGCCCGCTTGGCAAGGACGACCTTGCGCACGACGTTTTCCACGTCGGCGTCGGACAACGAAACCGAAACTGGAAAGCGCGCGATCAGCCGTTGCAAAATGGTCGTGTCCGTCAACGCCTGCTGGCCGGTGCCCACGAGCAAAACCCGGCCCTTGAACGCAGAGCAAAATTTTTCCGCGATTTCCTGAATGTCCATTGCCCGTTGAACATTCGTCTGGCCGATGAATTGTTGGACTTCATCCAGCACAATCAGCGTCAGCGGCATTTCGCCGCCGTTGGAAAAAATCTCCCGCACCGTCGCGACCACATCGGCAATGGTCACATTGGCGTTGACGGGAAATTGCTGGCGCAGGGCGGCCAGCACGTCATTCGGCTGACCAAACGAGGAATCTTGCGCGAGGATGGCTTGCGCCAGCGCGGTCGAGGCGAACGGATTGGTAATCTCCTTATCAAAACTGGTGCCTTGCGCCTTGAGCGCCGCAATCACTTTGGCTTCCCATCCTTTTTCGCGCAGCCAGAGAACGATTTTGGCGAGGGCGTAATGTTCCGGCAGATTGACCGAGCGGAACACGAGTTGCAACAACGCCAGGCGAGTGTTGTCCATCGAACCGCTGCCGAGCGTGCCCGCGACGGCACACAGCCCGCCAAAGCGATTGCCTTGCGTGCCCAATTCAACAAACAGGTCGCGGATTTCGCTGGGCAAATGCGCGAGACTGCGGGCCGTGGCGCCATCGGGCTGAAATTTGTAATCCACCCAAAGGTAGCAGAGCATTTTCGCAAGATGCGATTTGCCGCTGCCGAAAAAGCCACTGATCCACGCGGCCTTTTGTTCCGTTTGCGAAAGCTGGGCTAGGAATGATTGGAGGATGCGTTGCAGGCCGCGCTCGTATTCGCCATCGCAAACGAAACTCTCCAATTCAAAACGTAGCGTCTTGATTTCTTCCGGCGAAGACAACTCGCCGATTTTTGCCACGCCATTGTTGAGCAGCGCCGTTTGCGTCGGGTCTTTTTGGTAAATCTCGCGGTTGATCATAACTTGATAAAACTATCCTGACAGGTGATGGGTGTGGCGAGATAATTCCAACCTTCCCGCGCGTCGAGAAAGCGATAAACATTGTTGTCAATTTCACCGGGAAAGAAAACCAGCAGACGACCGCGAATGTCTTTGGCAACGGCATCCACCACTTCGGAAACTTTCAGAAAACCATACAGCCCGGCCAAACCATGCAGCGCGACCACGGAATTGTTGTCGGCCTTTGGATGCCGCAACGCCGCCGAAACTTTCTCCACGACTGCTTTCCGCAAATCCGGCAGACCGAATGCGAGACTGTCCGGGTCGCCGAGGTAATCCTGAAAATGTTCGTAGCCCGCCAGCCAGTCAGGAAAAATATCAGTCAAATCAACGAGCGACCAGCCATGACCCACTCCTTTGGTGGCAAGGTCGAAAGCGGAAAACTGGACGCGCAGACGGCGTTCTTCCGCCGGGGGATAAATGGCAAACCAGACGCGCTGTTTTCCGTCGAGATTGTCGCCCCACGGCAATTCGACATAGCGCGTGTAGTTTTTTAGAAGTCGGTCAATTTGAGCCATATATTTATTCCCCGCCGGCTTTCAACCAAGCCGGGAAAGTGATTTGCACCACAGAGCCAGAACGGAAGAAATTAAGCAAGCCCAGCCGATGCGCCGCCGCGATTTGTTCCCCGGCATCGCCGGGCCGGACATCAATGACCAGCAGCCATTGACTCGACAGTAGGTATTCACCGCGCTCGCCTGCCAGATACGCGAGCAACAGAGCCAAGGCCACCGCCCACGGGGTCGGACGCACCGCCGAGCGTGTCTTGCACAACCGGCCTGCCAGATGGCCGGATTGTTCCCACGATGAAGCAATGTGCCGCGCCGTCGCCGCCTGAATCTTTGGACCGAAATGGCCGGGCATCGCCCGCGCAAGCGCGTCGTCAAACAAGCTGACCGGAATTTCGCTGCCGGGGCGTGAGTTCAAAATGACCGACGCAGAAATCCGCAGCAACGGATCACGAGCAAGCGCGACGAGCAGAGCCAGCAGCGGACGCCCGGCGGGATCATGCGGCCAGTAATTACGCAGAACCCGAAACACCAATTTTTCGGCATCCAGGGTGTAAAGTTCGCGCAGACGCCGCAAGGTTTCGCGCCGCGTGGATTCGGTTTTTTTGTTGAGCAAGTTTTCGTCCACGATGACCCGGCGAAAATCGGCAAGCGTGGCTACCGGCGGGGTGCGTTCCAACACGACCCGCAAATCTTCGAGCATCATCGTGCGGCTCGAATGCGGGCCGTTTGTGCCGAACTTGAAACCGGCATCCAAAGCGCCTTGAGACGCAGTTGTCGCCAACCCCGAGGAAAGCAGTTCGCCCATAATTATCCGTTAGGCGGGCGGTGGCGAATTAAGACACCATGCTCTTTAGCTTTCTCGCCTGACGAAACCCAGGCCAGAACTACTTTAACTTGAAATTGTTTGATCGCGTTTTTTTGTGATCGCGTGTTCATTGTGCGTGAAGATTCTATTGTGTGAGCTGGTGCATTGCACGCCGAGAAATTCTGTGTGGGACTACGAAGGAGACGAGCGCCATTATAAGTCCAACCAAACCGCTTCGTATTTGTCTTCCGAATTTGAATGGTTCGATGCAGTTCCCGACAGGCGGCGGGTGGTCATAGTTTGCAAATTGCTTTTGTGAAATTCCTAGACCCGCCCATTGGAAAACCGTAATCAAAGGCATGGCAAGTGACCTCCCAAGAGAAACCGGCGAACCGATGGCCTTTCTCCGCATTGAACAGAAGTGCGGTAAAATTTATTTGTTGCCTTACAGTTCGCTGATTTCCGCAGAACTCACCCCTGAAGGCTGCGACGACAAATCCGACAAGCTTGAGTTGGTGTTTGCGTCGCATGACGTGACCGTGACCGGCTTCCACCTGAAAGAACTGCTGGACGGATTGCAAAAAACCATCCGTCACGTTATCCGCGAAACCAGTTCCGCCAAGTCGGGCTTTCCCGACAAGCAACAAGGTTCCGGCAACATCCCGCCGCCGCCCAGCGTCAAATCCATCTCCGTTGAAGAAGTTGGGGCTAAAGCAAAAGCCGGGGCTAAAGCTTGAGGGATTTCTTGCGCTCGCGCTTGAGCACGCGCCCGGCAAACTCCCCGGCCTGTCGGATGAAGCCTGCGGCCAGCGCGCGGGGATCATCTAAGCCCGATTCCATCAATTTGCGGAGCAGCGTCAACCGGCTGGGCGCAAATGCCAGTTGCAATTTCGCTTCCCGCGAAAATTCCAGGGCGGACTGGCGTTCTTCCGAACGCAGATTCATGTCCGCGACAAACTCCGCCTTGTCCGGCGTGTAGAACGTCACCGACTCGCGCCCGCGCGACGCGCTGACATACAAACCTTGTTTGCTCATCACGCCCGCGACAAACGCCTTGTCGCACGTCACTCCTTGCGCGCCGTGGCTCGTCATGGCGTAGCCATGCGTCAATTGCCGCGTGGCAATTTCCCGGCCATCGGCCAGTTTCAATTTGCCGTCCGCCGTCACGCCGTCCAGCGTGACCACCGAACCATTGGCGAGCTTGCGCCCGCGTGCATCCACGCACGGCGTTTGCAGCCGCAGCTTGTCGCCGGGGCAAAGCTCAATTTCCTTTTCCTTGAAAACGGAAAAACTCCCGGCCTGATTGCCGGTGACGGACACCACGCGACCATCGGCGCGGCGCACTTCCAATTTCCCCTTGTGCAGCCGCACCGCGCGGACGTGTTCGCCTTTGGCGAACCCGGCCGCTGGCCGGTGGAACACCAGCACTTCGCCGCCGCGAAACTTTTTCAAATCCTTCCGCTCCGCCACCGTCCAATCCAGATTTTTCAGCGCCGTGAACTTCACCCCTTTGGGTTGAAGTTCGCCGCCCTGCTTGAGCCGGTCGCGGACAATGGCCGTCAAGTCGTCTATTTCCGCCCAAGTCGGCGCAACCATGATGCAATCCTTGCGCGAGGATTTTTTGCCGTGCCGGGTTACAATCGTTTTGGTTTCTGCGCTGGCGGACAGGTAATCATCCACCATGCGCGCAAGGCGCGCATCCCGGTCGGTGACTTCCACCACCGCGCCGAGGGCGTCGAGTTGTTTCAGTCCTTTGGCCGTCCGGCCATCGGCCAGCGATTGCACCGCCGCCCGATACTTGGCCGGAACCTGGCGGCGGATGGTTTTCAAGTCCACCACGCGCACCGGCGTTTCACGCTCGACAATCCGCGCGGCGTCGCCCGCCTCGACGCTCAAATGCTGGCGCGAATCGCCGCTGAAAATCAGCCGCGCATTTTGCCGCCGCGCCAGCGCCGTCAAGTCATGCAGTTGCCGGAGCGACAGCAGACTGTATTCATCCACCACCACGACCTTGTTGCGGCAGTCGGCTTGCAGCCGGGGCGATTGCAGCAGGGCTTGGACGGTTTGCGTCCGCGCCAGAGCTTGACCGGCGCGGGATTGCCCGCCGTCCTTTTGCAAAACCTCGACGGCTTTCGTCGTCGGGGCGAAAACCAAGACATCATCCTTGCTGCCCTCGATGATGCTGGAAAGCACGGTGGTTTTGCCCACGCCCGCCGCCCCGCGCAAAACGACGGCTTGATCGCGGCAGCTTAACACGTTTGCCCCGGCTTGCGCCTGCTCCGGGGATAGCCGGTCACTTTTGACCGGCACGCCCAACGCCTGAAACTTGCCGCGCGTGGACGTGACAAATTCCGCCACGTCCAGTTCCCGCTGCAAACTTGCCGCCGTCGTCACCTTGCCGCCGGCCTTCAAAAACCCGGCGTCATTTTTCAATTCCGACTTGAGCGCGGCCACGTCCAGCCGCCCGTAGCCGAACCGCAACGCCGAGGCGAGCAAGTCATGTTCGGGAACCACCGTCCGCCGTTCAAAACAATGCTCCGCCGCCAGTGAAAGAACCCGTTTTGGCGGCTCCATTTGCACCGGCCTTGCGCCCACGGCGGCAGCCCGGACTTTCCCCAATTCGGCCAGTTCAGCCGGTGCCAGCCGCCCGCGTTGCAACGCCCGGACTTCCGCCGTGCTGATGGTCTTCAATTTGGTTGTGCGCGTCTCGCGGACGACCACCGCCCGCTCGTCATTCGTCAGTTGCCGCCCAAGCTTCTTTTCTTCCGCCGCCACCCCCGCATCCCGCGCCGCCGACCGCTGCGAATACCGCTCCAAAAGCTCATCCGTCACGCCCGCGATTTCCCAGCCGTTTTTACGGCTTTCAATCGCGTAACCCAGCCGCCCGACTTCCTTCGCCAGTTCATTTCGATATAGTTCGGTCAGATACTTGGTTTGCTCGTAAATTTCCCGCGCTTCCAGCGCCATCCATCGTTGCCGCTCCGCGTTCCAAGTGGCGGGCATGACGACGTAATGGTTATGGAGTTGCGGGTCTAACGCCCGGCTGGTGTCATGCCCGAACTCGGCGGCAATCAGGTTGCCGGTGAACCGGCGGGACTTCGCCCGCCCCAGGCTGACCTGCACCTGTGCCGCCCGCTCCGTTTCCGCCAGCGCGTAACGCGCGGCGTGCTGGTGCGCCGCCGCCAGCCGTTCATCCCCGGCCAGTTGAGCCATTATAGAAACCGACTTGGGCGCGGAGACGGTCACGTCGTAAAAACAGCGGCGGTTGGAAACTTCCCGCTCCCCGACCTTGCGGACGGTGTTCGTCCGCATCGTCAGCCGTTCCCCCGTCACCGGGTTGATGTTCTGGCGCAGTTGGTCGAAGACTTCCGGCTCGACGGCCAGCCCCGGTTTCAACCCCAGCCGTTCCGCGCCTTGTCCCTGCCAAATGCCTTGCACCCGCCGTTGTTCATCGTAATAATCGGAGTGGCAGAGGTGACGGCTCAAATAGGTCGCCCCATCGGTCATGCAGCGGACGGTAATCATGCGGCGAATCCCCCCATGAAGCCGTCCCGAACCCAGTAAGCCAGCCCCCCAAGTTTTATCCAAGACACCATCGTCTTACGCTTCGCGTAAGAGAATTGTCCGACATTTATCCGATAAATGTCCGACAAATGCTTGATAGCGGATTTCTGCCCGGTTAGGATGCCGCCATGCCCACGGACGACCCGCAATCCGCCGACGCCCTTCGCCGCATCATTGCCGAGGAAAAGGCTAGGTTGAAACCGGCCTTCGCCGGTCTGGAAAAATACCGGGAAATCATCCAAACCGAACTGGAGGCGGGCGGCTCGCAGCGGTTTATATTGAAATGTCTGCGGAAGCTCAAAGTGGAGGTTTCGGCGGACACCCTGTCCCGCTATGTCCGGCACGCCGGTTTCGTCAAAGCCCGCCGCCGGAAACGGAACCGTCCGGCCAAGCCGACCGTATAACGATTTGGTTTTCACCGCAGCCAGCGGAAATCCGGGGCGGGGCGTCGCCAGCCGATTGCCCCGGTGTTGCGGGTGAGCAAATTCCACCAATGCCAGACCGGGGCGGCTTGGTTAAATTTGACCTTCAGCCACGGCTGGCTTTTGGTCATCTTGCGGCCACTGTGGGCAAGAATGCCCGTCACTTGCAGGCCGTATTCATCGCCGCCCGATTCCAGCTTCAACGCTTCGCGTGGCGGCACGGCGTATTCCTCCTCCTGATGCTTCGCCGTGGACGAACCGCCTTTGCTGGCTTGTGTCTTGGTTTTCTTTTCCACCGGCCATTTGCCGATCACTTCCGCCATGTATTCGTTGGTGTCAGGGTCGTCATTGGCGAAGAAAACTTTTGTCCGGCAATTGCCGAACAACGCCCGCGCTTCCTGCTTCCCCATACGACCATCCACCGCGTTCACATTCTGCGTCGCCTGCACCACCGCGCACCGGGGCGAACGCGCCACCGCCACAAACGCGCTGTCGGCATCCGTGACGCTGGTTTGAAATTCATCCCAGATGATGGCCACCGGGCGTTTCCGGTTCGCCACCGGCCGGCCATGCACCATTCGTTCCACCGCCAGCCGCATCATGCCGTTGATCACTTTCCCCTGGTCACCCAGTCCCAGCGCCGGGGCGTCCACAATGATTACCGCCCCGTCGCATAAAATCTCCGGCGTGAAATCCGTCTTGGAAAAAAACAGCCGGTGCAGCGGGTCGCTTTGAAACAGGCCTGTGATCTGGTTGCAGGTGAACAGCGTCGAGTATTTGGTGTCCGGCGGATACGTCGCCCATTGCTGTAAAAAATACTGGCTGGCAAGTTCCAAAGCGCGGTTGTGACCGCGTTCTTTTATCGCCCCGGCCAGTCTTTGGTAACAGGCTGATTGGCGTTGCCAGCTTGGATCGGTGGCCTGCTCCGGTGTCCGGGGCGCGGACAACACGACTTTGACGACCTCATCCAGTTCCACTTTCCCCGTCGCCAGCACCACAATGTTGACCGCGTGCCGCAGCAGTTCTTCCGCCGCCTTCACCCACACCAAGCCGTCACCACCACCCGCATTTTTATTTCGCGCCATGATTTCACCGGCAGCGGCAAAAATACCCGGTATGTTCATGGTGCGGCTTTCGGGATTTTCACTGCGCGCCAGTTCGTATTCCAGCAGGTTGAATCCGAGCCGATGGCCGGGGCCGAAATGCACCACGGATTTTTCCCGTCCCGCCGCTTTTGCCCATTGCAGATAATCGGCGGCATCTTCCGCCTTCGCCGTCAAAAAAAGCACGCCATATCCGGCGTGCAGCATCCCCAGCGAAAGCGTCTTGAGGCACGCACTGGTTTTGCCGCTTCCCGTCGCTCCCAATTCCAAAACGTGTTCCAAACTGTGCCCCACTGTGAACGGACGCCAGCCGTTCCACCGCAGCAGTGGCAGACGCCCCGGCCATGCGCGCGGGTCAGGGCTGATTTTACCGTGGCACCATTCCACCGCCCGGTTGAAACTTTTCATGGCTACTTGTGGAAAATCAAAACCAGTTCGCCATCCGGTTGCACCACGGGCTTCGTCAAGTTGCCTTTCAATCCGATCACAAAATCCGTTGGTTCATCCTGAACCCGCAGCCGCACACCGGCATTTTCTATTTGTGTCAGCCGTGAATCCGTCAGTCCCAAATAATTGCTCACGTCTCGCGGATTGGTTCTGGCTGCATGGACAAACAGGATGCCCGCCAGCAGGAAGCCCAAAAGAAAGGTTATCACCAGCAGGATGAAGACAAAGGACAGCTTGATCCGGGCGGCTTCCCACAGTCGGTTGTCCATTTCCTCGGCCAATTTCGCCCCGCGTGCCTCCCGCGCCTTTTCCGCTTCGCCCGCGCTGGCTTCCCGCAGTTGCTGATAGCGCAGCAGTCCAAAGACCGGATCGCTGGCGTCTTGAAAATTGCACGCCCGCAAAATTGCCCGCGCTTCCTTTTGCTTCGCGTCCGGCAGGCCGCCCACCAGTGTTTCAATTGTGGATTCGATTTCGTTGTTCATTTTTTACTTCCTTAAAAAGGCATTTTTTCAATTATCCATTCGATAATCTTCACCACTCCGTCCAGCACCTTTTCTAAACCCATAGCCAACACGAGGCCGACTAAAATCATTCCTAGAAAGATTATGAAGTATGCGCGCCCATGTTCTTTACCGCCGTATATCAACATTACTATTCCAGCGGCGAACAATAACCAGCCAATGAATTTTGTCATTTGGACAATTGTTAGCAGTTTTTATTCCACTCGAAGCGTTGAATTATTTTCTAATTCATGTTTTTTCTAACCGCCTTCTTTGTCATTTCGTTTTACCATTTGTTTGCAGGCTGTTTCTCATTTTCCACTTATCGGCTCGCGTTTCAATTTCCGGTGTTCACAAGCCGGTTGGCAATTAACGGTTTCAGTTTGATGTCCATTTTTCGTGACGACCCTTGAGGCACAAACCGCCCCTGTCGCGCAAGACAGCGGGCTTTCAATTCCCCTCTGCGAGACTTCGCCTTGAAATCCCACTGACTTGCGCTCCCCGTGGTGCTCCCCGCAAAAATTGCCCGCGCCACCGCGCCACACCGCTCTGTGATCCGGTTCGGCACAACGCCCCTTCACCCTTGCGAGCGCCGACCAGTCACGCCGCTTTGTTCAGCTTTTGTCGCGGGCAAATCTGCGGAGAGCCAAAGAGAAAACGCGCTGGTCATGCTTCATGCGCAGGCATGAAGCATGACCACCGCGCCCGCCGCTGGCGGAAATGGCGTTGTAGCCTTTGGCTCCGATTACAGAAACGAGCGGCGGCAGACGCCGTCTCTTTCGCTGGCGTTGCGGCGCGAAAAGCCGCCGACTGCCGCCTAAATTCAATCAGCCGGAGACTGCTGAAAGTTACCACTACCGGGAAAAATTCGGGGCGTCCCGTTCGTGGCAATTTTCCGCAGACTCCGGGCAGGGTTAAGACCACGACCCTGCCGGGGGCAGAATTTTAGGGTGCTTGTCTTCGCCCTTTTTACGCCCGCCATCACCCCACCGTTTGCTGCTCGCCCGTCCGACACCGAGCCGAGCTTGGGAGCGAGATCAAAAGCCGCGCCAGCGTCGCCCCATTCCCCCATTCGCCGCTGTCACGTCTTTTGCTTTCGCTGAATTTTTTAACGCGCTTTCACGCGCGGCTCGCTGTCTCCCGCAGCCGCGAAGCGAGCAGCAAACGGCAGGGTGACGGACAGCGGTTTTGAAAAAAAGCTATGAAATCATCAATGTTTATGCGGGAAGCGTCAGCTCCGGCGAGTGTCCGGCCATCGTCGGTTTTGAAAATGAAAAACTTTTTTGAGGAGGAGGTATTGTGATTTTTCTTGAGCAACAAAAATTCCTGTTAGGCGAGATTTCGATTTCTTCGGCGGCGTTGCACAGCCTCGACGTGGACACGATTTGCCGCGCGATTGACGCGCACGTTTGCGGCGATTTCAAGGTGATGGAATTGAAATTCTTTTCCGTTTTCCGCTCGCCAGCCGGGATTGAGTTTTGCGTTTCAACTTCGGCCAGCGTGACCACCGTGTTTTTAGCCGGTGAACATTGAATGAAAACCGCGAGCCGCATTTTGCATTTTGACGCCGACAATTTTTTTGCGTCGTGCGAGGAAATTTTGTCGCCCGCGTTGCGCGGTCGCCCGCTGATTGTCGCCGGTGGCCGCCGTCAGGCCGGAATCGTCCTGTCAGCGAGCCGTCGCGCGAAGGCGTTTGGCATCAAGTCCGGCATGGCGGTTTTTGCCGCGCGGCGGCTTTGTGGGGAGTTGGTCGTTTGCCCCGCACGGCCTGACGCTTACAAAATTATTTCCGCGCGGATGTTCGCCGTGATGAATCGGTTTTCGCCGTTGGTCGTGCCGGTGTCCATTGATGAAGGGTTTTTGGATTTGTCCGCCGAGGCTGACGGCGCGGCGCGCTGGCACGAGTTGAGCGCGGCAGTTTCGCGCGAGGTTGGCTTGGCGCTGTCGGGTGGGTTGGCAAATTCGCGTTGGGCGGCGAAGCTCAGCACGGATGCCGGGAAACCTGGCTTCCTGGAAATTGCCGCCGGGAGGGAAAAAGAATTTTTGTCATCGCGTGATCTCCGCGAGTTGTCCGGCATCGGCGAACATCGCGCGGACGCATTGGCGGCGTTGGGCGCGCGGAAGTTCTCGGACGTGGCCGCGCTGCCCTCGATGCTGCTCCGCCAGAGGTTCGGAATCTGGGGGCAAAAACTTTGGCTGTTTGCCAACGGCGAATGGCAGGAAGAACTTTTGGCCGAGGTGCGGACGCGCACGATGATTTCGCGGCAGAAAACTTTTTCGTTCGATGTTCGGGATTATTGCCGCGTGTTGCAGTTCGGCACGCGCGAGCTGAAAACACTTTTGGCGCAGTTGCGGCGCGAGCAGCTTGCGCCGCGCGAGTTGGGCGTGACGGTGCGTTTCGCCGATTTCAGCGAGGCCAGCGCCAGCCGAAGCGCGTTCAGCAAGCTTCGCAAATTGGGCATTTTCAAGCCGCTTCCCCATATCCGCCGAAATCAGATTTACCCGTTTTCCCAACTTCTTGAATTCATCAGCCAAGCCCCGAAATCACAGGGAAAACAATAATATGAAGCCTCAAAAAAATTGTTCGTATTGCCCACTCCCGCCCCAAGCAAACCGCCGCAAAGACAATGGTGCTAATGACCATTTTGACGACTTCGCGCCGATAGCTAATTTTCTATTGGACTCCTACGCCAGCTTTACCCTGCGCGATGCAATCATTCTCAGCCGTGCCGCTGACTTGCCCTATTCAGAGGTTGAAAGTCTTTTTAACAACTGGACGAAGAAACTTGTGCGCCAAGGCAAAATCAAAGCGGTCAATGGTGCTTATGATGGCGCGGTGTTCGTGGTGGAAACCGTGTAAATACAGGTGAATTATGAATAAACCTATAAACAGCCTCACAGAAATCTACGCATCTCAGCTAAAGACGCGCCTTGCCACAAATGCGGGAATGAATCAGGGGCAAATTGAAGCAGTGCTTGGGAACTTTAATAAACTTTCTAAGGCGGGTGGGCCTGAGATTGCCTTTCGTGTGATGATGGAATCCTACGGGAACGAGGATACCGAAAAGGCTTGCCGGACTATCAAAGAAGCCATCCAGACCGCCTTGGAAAAATTTAACAAGGAAAACCGCGTGGACGTAAACCCGCGCTCGCGTTTGAAATCGCTAATTGAGCGTCACAACAAAAGTTTAGACCAATGCGCGGTAGAAATTAACGGGGTCGGGCTATCAAAAGATGATATTGACCGCATAAAAGTAAAAATACCCGGCTGTATTGCACAGACGACTTACACGGCCACAGCAAGCCGCAAAAATGGAAACGCGGTGAAATTCGCTTTGGAAATCAGGTTGTAATTAATTTGGGACAGGTGGTGTGCATCCTGTTTCAAAAAGGTTCAGGTGATATTCTCCATATCACGGAACCGAACTGGCTATCCATTCCTAGCCAGTGCATCGGGGCGGGGTTGCAGCGGGATTCTCGCAACTCCGCCCTTACTTTTTACTTTGAAAATAAAAAGTCGTCAGGATTTTTTTTGACTCTTGAATCTAACCAAACTTCAAAACGGCTAAGAATTTCAGATTTTCAAAAATAGTTTCCAGCAGATTCAATGGACACATATAAGCTAACTGCCCCCTGCCGCCTGCGCTCATAACAAATCAAAATAAATATCATCAAGTATGGCTATCCCTAACTAGGCTGTTTTCGTGTTAGCTAGATATGAATGTCAATAGCATATTAAACACTTTTTTCATTGCTAGAAGTGTGAGAAATAAACCACTAGAAACACTAGCTTTCTAGCGTTATCTAAACACTAAATCTACGGAAAAAGATTGTTAGCTAACGTCTTTTAGGATACATTTTACCCATGAAAACAAAGGCTTTTAGTTATCTGCGCGTAAGCGGTAAGGGTCAAATTGCTGGCGATGGCTTTCCGCGCCAAAGAGAATCAATAAACAATTACTGTTTGCATAATGAAATGGAAATTGAGCGTGAATTTGTTGAGATGGGGATAAGCGGAACGAAAGACGCTTTTGACCGCGAAGCACTCACAGAAATGTTCGTTGCTTTGAAAGCTAATGGCGTGAGATTGGTTTTAGTCGAGACGGCAACGCGGCTAGCCCGTGACTTAATGATTAGTGAAATCTTGCTTGGCGAGTTTAGAAAAATCGGCGTAAAAGTTATATCTACCGAGGATGACACAGATTTAACCGTTGAGGATAACGACCCGACAAAAAAGCTAGTCCGTCAAATTTTGGGAGCCGTTTCAGAATGGGACAAGTCTATAGTGGTTCAAAAATTACGGGTAGCCCGAATGCGAATCAAGGTTGCGAAAGGAAAGTGCGAAGGCCGGAAAGCCTATGGCAACACGCCAGCGGAACAAGTCATCATCGCGCAAATGCTGGCATTAAAGAAAGTCGGCTACACGATGGCCGAAATAGCAAAGCGGCTAAACACACAGGGAATTAAGCCGCGAACGCCAGCGCGTGAGGGCAAGGCTACTATCTGGCATCCGACAACGGTTCAACGCATCTTGGCGCGAGCTTAACGCGCTTATTTGGCCAATACCTAATAGAAATCTGATAATCTAAATATATATAAATAAATTAATCCTAAATACTATATGAATTCTAACTCTATACTAATAATTGCCCCTTACAGGTATCAAGGCCAATGGGTATTTGATGATGCGAATGTCGGCTTAGTGCGTGAGCCTTTCATCTGTGGAATAGATACGATGATTGATAAACTAGTTAAAGATATTCCCAATTCTGAATCTGGCTTTAGATTGATTTTCAGTGCCAATCCATTTCCAAATTATGCCGTAGAGCTTGAATGGTTACGGAGCGAGCATGGCGGCAATTGGTATCACTCAAAAAAATTTGAAATGGACGGCTGGCTGTGTCCGGCACTTTTTAAGTATTTCGACACTGCTCCACTCAAGCTCTTTGGCCGCGCCGAGCCAAAGAGCGTATAAACGGCCTCATGTGCCTTCCAGAATCCCAATCACGTTCGGCGCAATTTCCACACCAAAAAGGAAGGGTCTATCCGTGTCCACAACCTCATATTGAATGTTGCGGCCAGCTAGACTGGCGTTTAACTCTGTTTTCCAGATTAACACATGGTCAAGGTAAGCTTCCTGATTTCCATTGAGCAAAAATGCTGTGTCGGCCAGCTCTTTTTTAATGTGGTTTGCCCCCGTGCGCTTCCAAGCCAACCCAAAGCGGGGCGTGAATCCCCTCACTTCTTTGAGTTCAAGCGTTGCGGTCAGTTTTTCGGCGTCAATGGTCAAGCTGTCAATCTCGCTGGCTAGGATGCCAGCAAGACGTAACCGATTATCAATAGTCGGTTCAACTGGTTGCCAGCCAGCCAAAGGGTTTTCGTGAATCGTCGCGGATAAACTTTCAATTTGCCGCTTTAGCGCGGCTTCTTTGGTTTCTAGGGCGTTTAGCTTATTCCCCACGCCAGCGGGGGGCGTTAGAGATTCGTCAACGACTTGCATCCATTTCTTGTGCTGCGCTTGGATGTTCTTTAACTCGCCTTGCATCTTGGCGAGTTCGTCTTGACGGGTGTCATTTTGGGCCATAGCTGGCACGACTTTTAACCAGAGCGTTGAAAGCACGGCGCGTTCAACCCATGAATACTGAATGGTTTTGTAGTCGCATCCGTTGCCGCGCAGAGCATTGCTGCAAATCAAAGAGGTGTAGTGATACCGTCCTCCCTGAGAGGGGCTTTGCTTAATGTTCATTGGCGCACCACACTTGGCACACTTCACCAGACCCGTGAAAAGGTTGGTTGCGTTACGCTTGCACCCGCCTTTGCGGATTTGTTTCCCAAGGATTTCTTGAACCTTGTAAAACGTGGCCTTGTCCACGACGGCGGGATAGTAGTCCTCGACTGGTTCGCCAATCGCAACGCGCTTGCGTTCAATGTAATTACATGGCTGGTATTCGCCTAGAACCCCACGAAAACCAAGGATTCGGCGCAAGTGCGTGTTTGACCATCCCGCCCCCTTGTCCTGATAACCTTTGCCGAAAGTCGGGATATTATCCGCGTTCAATTCGCGCATGATAGTGCGAATACCTTTGCCGTTGGCATAGGAATTGAAAATGCGCCGGACAATATCGGCCTTTTTATTCGGTATAATGGTGTTGTTTTTCCTATCCACGTCCAACCATGCGGGGGCCATTGTCGTCATTTTAATCCCCTCTGCGGCATTGGCTTTCTTTTGCTTCCACGCTTCGCCTACGCGCTTCGATAGCTTGGCTGAATACTCGTAAGACCCCTTCAATTCAAACAACGCCATAGTCAATTCTACGGGGTCTTTGAGGCTGGCGCGGGTCAAGTGGCGCGAAGTGCGGTCAATGTAGATTTCCAGCCCCGCCCGTAGCAGGTCGGAAAGCAGAGGCATTGCTTCGTCAATGTCAGTGCGGGTGAGGCGGTCAAGGGCTTCAATTATCATCACTGAGCCTTGGGGGATTTTACCTGATTTTACACCCGCCAAGATTGCCGGAATTGACCCTTTTTCCCCAAGGTTTTGCTTGTGGTAAGCTGACAACCCAAGGTCAAACGCATTTAGGTCTTTCCTGAGTGTCCAACCCTTTTCTTTGGCGACACGGGGGGCAATCTCATGTTGCCGCCTTTCACTGTCACCTTTGGCCTGAATTCGGGAACTAAACCGAACATAGGAAAAACAGATTTTTGTAGCGACTAGCGCACTGTCTTTGGTTGTTTCTTGGGTGGTTTGCACAGTTCTTATCTTAGCAAGCCCTTCGCCCGAAGTAAAGCTAAATCGCCTTTGTTTGCAATGGTTTTGCGCGGTTTTAGATAGTTTATTAAGACCGTTTTCGGTGTGGTGTTTTTGCAATGTTGTTAGCATAGGGTGTAACGCTAACATTGATTGCGATCAGCGTGTCGCCGTAGCCGCAGTTGACTTCCACTTCAACCGCGTAGGCATCAATGCCGCTCAAAGCCGCCGAGCAAACCCGCGAAAGCATGGCTCGAATATTTCCCGACGCGGAGCCGCAGCGCAATCCGATTTTTGCCGGAGGAAAAAGCGGAGGGCAACCCGGCGGGGATTCATTTCAAATGTAAAGGTAGACGTAGAGCGAGAACGAAACCGCCGCCACGCCCGCCGCCGCCGCCAGCGACCACAGAAAACTCCGCTGCCGCGCGGCAATCGAGAAGGTGGAGATGATCACCGCCAGCTGCGCCGCCAGCATGCCGAAGAAGAATTTTCCGCTCCGCTTATGGTGGCGCTCGGCGGAGAGGTTCCCTTTGCGCACCTGCAATTCATAAATGCCCGCCACGGCCTGATTCAATTTCGCCTCGGCCTCATAGCGCGCCGCCGCGTAGCGCAGCCGCGCCGCGCTGAAATCACGAAACAGGTTGCGGTCGCCCTTCATCAGCGTTTCGTCAAACTTGTCCGACGCCCGGTTGATGCCTTTGGTGGCATTGTCGAACGCGGCGGCGGCGTCCTTGGCAGCCTTGAGCGAATCCGCAAGCGTCGCGTCTTTTACCTTCGCCAACACGACGGCAACTTCACTTTCCGGTTTGGAACTTTCCACAGCTTCGAGCGCCATCTTCACGTTGTCTTCAAATTTTGCGGGCACCGCGGCCGGCAACTCATTATTTACCAGGGCGGCCACGGTGACGGCGTCGGCCTTTTCCAAAACAGCGGCGGCCAGCGGATGCACCTCGCTCGTGGCCGCCAGCAAATCCAGCGTGTTGCGCGCGACGGCGCTGCGAAGTTTCTTGGCCTGATAATAGCTCCACTGGTCGCCGGCCTTGGACTGGAGCTGCGCGGCGAGCGAACGGTCATATTGCGCCCTGGTCATCTCGCTGGATGCGAGGCCCGCGAGCATCGTGGCGATGACCGTCATGATGATGGGCGTCGCGCCGAGAACTTTTCCCCATTTGGTTTGCGGCAGGTCTTTTTTCAACTCGGCAGGGATTTCAATTTTGGCGGCCATAAGCGGGTTTTGATTTTGCGCAGCAGCTTACACGGAAACTTTTTCCGCGCCAGCCTGTAAAACACATTGCCGGCCGCCCCCGGAAAATTCAACATGCCGGGGTGAACGACAGCCGGCCAGGCGACTTTGCCGCCGCCCAAACGCAAATCATCGCGCGCAGCCTGAAACACTGGACGGGCCGCGAGCTGCTGACGGGAGATTTCCGGGCGGCGGAACTCGCGGAGAAGGTTTTTCACGCACCTTTCGTCCTCGTCTCACACGGCACGGAGCCGGATCCGGTTTTGAACTACGGCAACGCCGCCGCGCTCGCGCTCTGGGAAATGGCGTGGGCCGAATTCACCCGCACGCCGTCGCGGCTTACGGCGGAAGCGCCCAACCGCGAGGAACGCGCCCGCCTGCTGGCGGCCGTCACGGCGCACGGCTTCATTGACGACTATTCCGGCATCCGCATTGCCAAAACCGGCCGCCGCTTCCGCATCGCGCAGGCGACGGTGTGGAACCTGCTCGACGAAACCGGCAACTATTCCGGCCAGGCCGCCCTGTTTTCGCGCCGGGAATTTCTTTGAACTGCGGCCGCCGCCGTTTAACTTTCCGCCGGACCGTGAACGCCCCCGCCATCCAACCCGAAGCGAACGAACGCAAGCTCATTTGGCTGCTGGGCCTGCTCGCCGCCGCGCACGTCTTTATTTTCTCCGCCGCGTTCCCCTTTTTCAACGTCGTGGATGAGCAGGTTCATTTCGATCTGGCCGTGCGCTATTCGCAGGGCGACATTCCGCGCGCGCTCACGGCGCCGTGCGCGGAGGCGCTGCCGTTCATCGGCATCTTCGGCACGGTCGAATATCTCTGGCCGCCGGCATCGCAGCCCGGCGGACACATCGCCGCGCCGGTCTGGAAACAGCCTTTCAACCTCGTCGTCGAAACCATCCAGGCCAAGGAAAAACTCTGGCACGAGGTGGTGAAAAACCATGAGGCCTCGCAGCCGCCGCTTTATTACACCCTCGCCGGGGCGTGGTGGCGGCTGGGAAAAATGCTCGGCCTCGACGGCGGCCGACTGCTCTACTGGCTGCGCTTCCTGAACCTCCCGCTGCTCGCCGCGCTGGTCTGGCTGGGCGGGTTCGCCGCGCGGCAGGTTTTTCCGGAAAACAAATTCATCCGGGTCGCGGTCCCGGCGCTCATCGCGTTCCTGCCGCAGACGACGTTTTACGCGATCAACAATGATATTCTTTCCCCGCTGGCCTTTGGCGCGGCGTTTGTGCTGCTGCTGAAATGGCGGCCCGCGGAAACGCCTTCGCCGCGGCTCGCCGCCGCGACCGGCCTGGCGCTGGCCGCCACGTTTCTGACCAAAATCAGCAATCTGCCGCTGCTGACCGTCGCGGGAATTTTTCTGGCGCTTAAAATATTCCGGCGGGCGCAGGCCGGAACGCTGCGCCCGGCGGTTCCCGCCTTCGGAATGCTGGCCGTCTGGGCCGGTTTGCCGATGGTCGCGTGGATGACCTGGTGCAAAATCAACTTCGGCGACTTCACCGGTTCGGTGTTGAAAATCCGGTTTCTCGGCTGGACGCCCAAGCCGTTGGCCGAATGGTTTCAGCACCCGATCTTTTCGCCGGCCGGCGGCTGGTATTTTTTGAAGGGAAATCTCTCGACGCTCTGGCAGGGTGAAATTTTATGGCAGCGCAAGCCGCTGGCCATTCCGGCGGTGGATCTGATTTACGTCGGACTGACGCTGGCGCTGCTGCTGCTCGCGCTGAGCGCTTTGCTGAAACGGCCCGCCGGCTTTTCCGCCACCCAGCGCGCGGCGCTGTGGTTTGGCTTCGCCAGCCTCGCGGCGGCCTTCGCATTTTTTGCGCTGCTGTCGGTGAAATTTGATTTTCAGGACTGTTTTTATCCGTCGCGCGAGCATCCGTTTTTCACGTCGGGCCGGCTGATGCTGGGGATGCTGCTTCCGTTTCTGCTGTTGTTCACCTGCGGCCTCGACCGGGCCCTGGAAAAATTCAGCAACGCGGCGAAATTCACCATGCTGGCCGCGCTGCTGGCGTTCATGCTCGCGTCGGAAATCACGGTGGACTGGGCGATTTTCCCGAACGAGTACAATTGGTTTCACCTGTGACCGGCGGACAGCCTGGCTGGCAAGCTTCAGACCGCTTTCAGCCCGTATCGCCGGCCGGCGGGGAGCAATCGCATCCGCGCGGTGAAAGTTTGGGAAAGATTTTTAGAGGTCAGCACATCCGCCTTTTCACCGGCGGCCAACACACGCCCTTTTTTCAACAGCAGCACATGGGAAAACACCGGCATGATTTCCTCGACGTGATGCGTGACCAAAACCAGCGCCGGCGAATTTTTCCGCCCGCCGAGCCGCTGGAGAAATTGCAGAAAATGTTCGCGCGCGGCCGGGTCCAGTCCGGCACAGGGTTCATCGAGAATCAGCACGCGCGGTTTGGCCATCAGCGCGCGGCCGATCAAAACGCGCTGGCGTTCGCCTTGCGATAAAACCCGCCAGGAACGCTCCGCCAGATATTCGCACCCGACCTGCTTCAACAAGCTTAACGCCCCGGCCCTTTCGGTACGCGTCACGCGACCCCAGAAATCAATCATCGCGTATTTGCCGCTGGCCACGGTGGCCAGCGCCGGTTCATCGTCCGCCATCCGCTGCCGGAGGGATGAGCTGACGAGGCCGATCTGCCTGCGCAATTCGCGCCAGTCGGATTCGCCGTAAGTTTCACCCAGCACGGAAATCTCGCCGCTCGTCGGCATCAGATAGCCGGTGAGCGCGCTCAGCAGGGAAGTTTTGCCGGAGCCGTTCGCGCCGAGGATGACCCAGTGTTCACGGCGCCGCACGCGCCAGTTCACATCACGCAAAATCACGGTGCCGGAGCGTTCGATGCGCAGGCCGGTGACTTCAAGAATGAGTTTAACGCGTTTCACGGTTGTTTTTTAACCACAAAGACACCAAGACCCGAAAGGAAAATTGTTTGCAAAGCTTGGCAGGGAACTTTTCGACCTGGTGCCTTGGTGACTTGGTGGTTTAAATTATAGTCCCTTAATTTCCTCCCACAGCGGTTTCAAATCGTCGTCCGCCAGCGCCATTTTTTGGATGGTTGCCGGGCCGCCGATTTTAACGGCGCACTGGAGCCAGATGCGCGCGTCGGCAAGCTGATTCAACTGGCAGGCGTAGCAGGCAAGATTGTAAGCAATAACCGGCTCGGTCGGAAATTTCTCCGCCGCCGGCAGCAACGCGTCCCACGCGGGCGCGAGTCCGCCGCCGTCCACGCGCCGCAACGCATACGCGCGGTGCAGCCAGCCGGACGAATCCCCCGGCGCGACGTTCAGTTCCAGTTCCGCCACCAAGAGCGCATCGTCCCAATTATCCTCGTGGGCGCAGAGCAGCCAGCGCGCCGCCAGCACCGCCGGATGCGACTGCTGGGCGCGCGCGATGGCTTCCAACTCGGCGCGGGCGTCGGCGGGCGCGTTGAGGCCGAGCCAGCCGAGCGCGGCGTTCAGACGATGGAGGTCGGGTGGTTCAAGATCTGACACAACGGAGAAAAATCCCGGAAAATTTCAATCGAGTTCCAGCAGCCACGCAATTTTTCCACGGACGGTGCGCGTCACCACCGGTTCATACCGGCCGGCGCGGCGTTCCAGCCGGTGATTTTCCACCGCCGTCAAGCCCTGCACATTCGCCACGCCCTCATCGTTGCCGGGCAGCCAGCGCACGCGCGGCAGCGGCACTTCGTAATCGCCGCCACGAATCTGCGTTGTCAGCGGCACGCAGATACACAAGGCGCGTTCGGCGGCGGCCTCTTCGCGGGAAACCACCAGCAGCGGACGCAGCTTGCCTTTCAAGCCCAGGTCCACCCAATAAACCTCACCAGGTTTTGGATTGGTCATAAAAACTTTCGAGCACGCCGGCACGGAGTTCCCAAGCACCGGCCGTCGATTCGGCGCGCGCGGGCACAATGACTTTGGGCGCGGGCGTCACCCACCAACCGCCTTTTTGCGGAGTCACCAGATATTTGAAACCTTTTTTCGCGCCGCGAATGGACACGCGGCTTTTGGCGTCGGCTTTGACCAAGGTTGCTTCCATGTGGGATAATTCCCACAATTCATTGCCGGCGTCAACCGGATAAATATTTTGCCGGCGCCCGCAGTTGCAAACGGCGAGGAACCGGTTAGTTTATCGGCGTTATGAAAACCCTTTTCCCATTGCTGCTGGCGGCCGCCGGCGCGCTTTCCGCCCAGGCCAAGCTGGTGACCAAAACCGTCGAATACCAACAAGGCGACACGACGCTCGCAGGCTATCTTGCGTATGACGATTCCTTTTCCGGCAAGCGCCCCGGCGTGCTGGTCGTGCATCAATGGACGGGCTTGACCGATTACGAGGAGAACCGCGCGGTGATGCTCGCCCACCTCGGCTACGTCGCGTTTTGCGCGGACATTTATGGCAAAGGCGTCCGCCCGCAGTCCCTCAAGGAGGCCGGTGCCGAAGCCACGAAATATAAAACCGACCGGGCATTGCTCCGCTGGCGCGTCAACGCCGGACTGGAGGAATTGAAGAAAAATCCGCTCGTGGACAAGACTCGCGTGGCGGCCGTCGGCTATTGTTTTGGCGGCACAACGGTGATGGAACTCGCCCGGAGCGGTGCGGAATTGAGCGGGGTCGTGAGCTTCCACGGCGGACTGGATTCCCCGACGCCGGCAGACGGCAAGAACATCAAATGCAAGGTGCTGGTGTGCCACGGGGCGGACGATCCGTTTGAAAAACCGGAAGACCTGGCGGCGTTTGAAAAAGAAATGCGCGATGCCGACGTGGACTGGCAGCTCATCAAATATGGCGGCGCGGTGCATAGTTTCACGCAGCCGATGGCCAACGACCATCCGCCCGGCGCAAAATACAACGCGCGCGCCGACACGCGCTCGTGGCAAGACATGAAGCAGTTCTTTGCGGAGATTTTTCACTAAGCTTTTCAACTGACTCATGCGCATCACCGGCGGCAACGCGGCGCGGCGGATTCTGAAAGTCCCGAAAGGACTCGATGTCCGCCCGACACCTGATCTGGTCAAACAAGCGGTCTTCAATTCGCTCGGCGCGCGCGTCGTGGAGGCGAAGGTCTTGGAGTTGTTCGCCGGCAGCGGCGCGTTGAGCCTGGAATGCCTGAGCCGCGGCGCGGCGAGCGTGCTCGGCATCGAGAAGTCCCATCGCCACGCGGAGTTCATCCGCAGCAACGCGGCGGCGGCGGGCTACGGTGAAATTCTGGAGACGCGCACGCAGGATGTTTTTCCCGCGATGAAGCAACTGGCGGAAAGCGGCAAGCAGTTTGATTTGATTCTGGCGGATCCGCCTTACGGGGAGAAAAACGTGAGCCGCCGCTCGACATCATTCGCCCAGCAGTTGCTCGATGACACGAATCTACCGAAGCTGCTCGCGCCAGGCGGCAGGCTGGTGCTCGGCCACACGAAGCGGGACACGCTGGAACTCGTCGCGCCGTGGACGGAAGTGAAAATGCTCAAGCACGGCGACACCGTGATGCGATTTCTGGAGCTGGTTAATATGGAGCAGGCCTAGGCTTCCGCCGCCTCAACGACTTCGCGGATGGTCTGCTTGAATTTGTCCAAGCCCTGATCAAACGCGGCGGAAATCGGCAGGACTTTGACTTTTTTGAACTTCGGCTTGAACTGCTTTAAATATTTTTCCGCCGCCGGTTCATCCATTTTGTTGGCGACGACGAGGCGCTCTTTTTCGAGCAGCGCAGGGTCGTAAAGTTCCAGTTCCTTGAGCAGTTGCTGGTAATCATCCCACGGCTTGCGGCCGTCGGTGCCGGCCATGTCGAGCAGCAGCACGAGAATCTTGCAGCGCTCGATGTGGCGCAGAAATTCGTGACCGAGGCCGACGTTGTTGTGCGCGCCTTCGATAAGCCCGGGCACGTCGCAAACCGTCAGTCGTTTCCAATCCGGATATTCGAGAATGCCAATTTGCGGCGTCAGCGTGGTGAACGGATAGGCCGCAATCTTCGGGCGCGCCCGCGAAATCGCGGTGAGCAAGGTGGATTTACCGGCGTTCGGATAGCCGACCAGACCGATTTCGGCCATGATGCGCAGTTCCAAAAGATACTCGCCCTCGGTGCCGGGTTCGCCCGGCTGCGCGAAACGCGGGGTCTGGTGGCGCGCGGTGGCAAAATTGCGGTTGCCCAAGCCGCCGCGCCCGCCCTTGCACAAGATAAACTGCTGGCCGTGCGTCGTGAGGTCGGCGACGAGCGTGCCCTGGTTTTCCATGTCATCCGGCGTTTCGCCGGGCACCGCCTCCCGGCTCAAATCAATTTCCAGGGCGGACCGGCCCTGCGAAGTGCGGATGACCGGACGCTTGCCGGTGCTGGTGCCGAACATCATTTTTTTGCTCTCGGCCTCGTCGGCTTCCTCCTCGTCGTCCTCGCGGTGCATCTTCTTCTCGATCGGCGGCGTGGTATCCTTGAGCTGCCAGACCAGCGTGCCGCAGGGAACCTTGATGATTAAATCTTTTCCCGCGTGGCCGTCCATCCCCTTGCCCATGCCGGCCTCGCCAACCGGCGCAATGAGGCGCGGGATATAATACTGCTGGATGAGGTTGTTCAGGTCGTGGTCGGCCTGGAGAATGACGCTGCCGCCGCGCCCGCCGTTGCCGCCGCTCGGCCCACCCTTGGTGATGTAGGCCTCGCGATGGAACGCGACGCAGCCTTTGCCGCCGTGGCCGGCCTGCGCGTAGATTTTTATTTCGTCGATGAACATTCTCGATTCCTAAGCTTAAGCCCCAATCTTAATCTTAATCCCCCGCCGATTACGAGTAAGATCAGGATCACGATCAAGAACCTGGAAAATAAAAAAGGCGAGGCGTTGGGCCTCGCCGGAAAACAATGGCTCGCCCTAGTTCTTCGCCGCCGTGGCCGCGACGATGTTGATGCGGCGGCTGTTCTTGTCGAACAGCACCTTGCCGGCGGTGAGCGCAAACAGCGTCCAGTCGCGACCGGTGCCGACATTCTTGCCCGCGATAAATTTGCTGCCGCGCTGGCGGACCAGGATGCTGCCGGCGGTGACGGTCTGGCCGCCAAATTCTTTCACACCAAGGCGTTTGCTGACGCTGTCGCGTCCGTTTTTTACGCTGCCTTGACCTTTTTTATGTGCCATAAAAGTGGTGGGTTAATTATTAAGCGTTGATGGCGGTGATTTTGACGACCGTCAGTTCCTGACGATGGCCGATAGTCTTGTGATAGCCCTTGCGGCGTTTCATTTTGAAAGTCAGCTTGTGTTCGCCGCGCTTGTGGGCGACGACATCCGCGACGACGGTGGCACCGGTGACGGTGGGCGCGCCGACAGAAAGCTTGCCGTCGTGGTTGACGAGCAGGACGCGGTCAAAAGTGACCGGCTTGCCCGCCTTGACTTCAAGGCGTTCGATTTCGAGCTGGTCGCCCGCGGCGACCCGATATTGCTTGCTACCTGTTTCTAAGACGGCATACATAAAAATTTTCCCCCGCAAAGGGTCGGGAATTAAACCAGATTTTCACCGGGTGTCAATCAGTGAATTATGGAAATTTGGCAGGGGGGCCGGCGGGTTGGGCAGAGAATCTTGTCTGCCACCTTGCGGCACAAGGCAAAACAAGACCTCGCGTCACGGGCGCGAGACAAACGGATTCCCCTTGAGGTAAAAACGCAACCGGCGCTTTGCCCAGTGTTTGGCATAATCCACGCCGATGCGCGGACGCTGAACGATGGAAAAAACTTCGTTGGCAACCGGCGGGGCAATAAAAATATCATCGCCCAGCAAATCCCGGCCGTTCAGCCGGCGGTCAATGTCCAGCGCCCGGCAAAGCAACCCCGGCCCCTGCGTGCGGCCGGAAATATTTTTCACCGGCTCCAGCGCGCGAATCAAAACCGCGGCTCCGCAGCCGGCCGGCCCGGTGACGACGTTCAGGCAATGATGGACGCCGTAGATGAGATAAACATAGGCGTAGCCGGGAGGACCGAACATGATCCGGGTGCGTTGGGTAAGACCTTTCGCGGAGTGCGCCGCGAGATCGTGTTCGCCGAGATACGCCTCGACCTCGACAATTTTTCCGATCCGCGCGCCGCCGGCAGTCTGGTGAACGAGCCATTTCCCAAGCAGTTCCCGCGCGACCATGACGGTGTCGCGGCCGTAAAAACTGCGCGGGAGTTTTGGCATACCGGCAGCGTGGCGCAATTCGCGGTTTGACAGGAAGCAAAATGTTCGCAGAATGGTAGCCCGTTTTAGTTGCCAGCGTAGCTCAGTTGGTTAGAGCGTGGGACTCATAAGCCCGAGGTCAGTGGTTCGATTCCACTCGCTGGCACCATTTTTTGACCCGGGCGGTTCCGCTTGAGGAAGCCACGCTTCGGGCTTATCCTCAAGCGGTGCGGGCACTGGCGGACCTGAATCATTGGCGGAACTGATTTGCGGCAAGATGAAAATACCGGACATAATCCGACGAGAACCATTGCTGGTGGACGCGGGGGTTTCAAAACTTTCCAAAGTGGAGTTTGTCCGGATTCCCCAGCCGGCCTTGCTGAAAGAACCAAGGAACTTCTGGGATGAAATTTTCATCGCCAATGAAGCCTATCTGCTGGCGGACATCACCCATCCCCGAATCCGGCGGATGCTCGCGTTTGACTCCCTATCGCACCGTCTTTTTCTGGAATTCATCGAGGCCACTACCTTGAATGATCTGGTGAAGACGGATGTGACGCGCAAGGAACCGGGCCGCACTCATCAGATCCTGCACGGCGTGGCGGCGACGATGGCCGATCTGCACACCGGCATCTTTTGCGGCCGGCCGGTCATCCACAATGACTTGAAGAGCATGAACGTGCTAGTGCCGGTGGCCGCGCCGACGGAAATCCGGCTGATTGATTTTTCCCACTCCTATTTCGCCGGCTATCTACCCCCGTTTATCGCGGACAAAAAAGAAAATCCCGTGGGCACGGCCAAATATATGGCACCGGAAAAGTGGGCGGGCGACTACACAAATGGTTTCAAGAGCGATGTCTTTGCCTTTGGCGTCATGGCCTATTATGCCTACACCGGCCGACATCCCTTTGATGGCGTGCCGGCGCAGATCGAGCAAGAGATCCGGGAAGCGACCCCGCCTACGCCCAGCCAGTCAGGTTTTGATGTCCCCCGCAACATTTCAGTCACCCTCATGGCGTGCCTGGAGAAAAAGCCCGAACAACGGCCTTCCATGGAACAGGTTGCCCGGTCTTATGCGGAAGCGGCCAGCCTGTTCCGGTAGTCAGGTTTCAGAGGCACAAGGGAAAGCGGCACGCACGACCCATTACCAATATTGCCAAGAGCTGCCATCGCTGTCAGCGATGGTGACCTACCCGGCTGGATTTTTTACGTATTTTTGTTGCCGCCAAAAGCCACAAAAGTCGCAAGAATAAACTATTTATTTGACTATTTTATGCATTTTTTGGCCGGGGTTTTAATGGGTTTGCTTATAAGTGTTCCGCCGGGTGGGGGTGCCATCCGATCAGTAATCCTTTGGGTTTTCGAAGATATGGGAAACCTGGCCGGAGATATAAAGTCTGAATAGGGGAAGGTGCCGACCCCAGCCAGAATCGTCGCCGTCAGCGGCTAATTTTTTCTCGTTGGCCTGCCAGACATCTTATATTTATTGTATCAGGCGATAGCCCTAACCCATTGCCGTAACCATCATGAAATATTTACGACTCCTTGCCCTCATCGCCATTTTGTTTACACCTTCGGCCAGCCGGTGCGCCGCCGACGCGCAATTTAATGTGACGGCTTATGGCGCAAAAGGGGACGGAGTGACCAAAAACACATCCGCCCTGCAAAAGGCCATCGACGCCTGCGCCACCGCCGGCGGCGGCAAGGTCGTGTTCCCGAAGGGCAAATATCTCACCGGATCCATCACGCTGCGATCGAATGTGGAACTGCATCTGGACGAAGATGCGACCCTGCTGGGTTCGACGCTCATGGCCGATTACCCGCCGCATCCGTTCCCCAAGTTTCGCTCGCTGCGCGACAAGGGCGGGTTTCCGGCGCTGATCTATGCCGAAGAAGCTGAACATGTGACCCTGACCGGTCCCGGAACCATCGACGGGCAGGGCGCGGCGTTTCAGCCAGCTAAAATTGAGAACAACGAAGACATTCGCCCGCGCGGCATCGTGCTGATCTCCTGCAAAGATGTGCGGGTGCAGGGCGGGCTGTATCTGTGCAACGCCGGCTCGTGGACGCAGCACTACCTGAATTGCGAGAACATGGAGATCCACAACATCGAAGTTTTCGGCCACGTCACGGCCAACAATGACTGCATTGACATTGACGGCTGCCGGCACGTCCGCGTTTCCGGGATTCGCGGCGATACTTACGACGACGGCATCACGCTCAAAGCGACGGGGCCGTCTGATTGTGAAGACGTCGTGGTGGAGGATTGCACCATCGCCTCGCATTGCGCCGCCATCAAGTGCGGCACGGAAACCACCGGCGGATTCAAACACATCTGCATCCGAAACATTTCGGTCGTGCCGTCCGTGGCGGGAAAGCTCGTCTATGGATCACGCCGGGGGAATGCGGGAATCGGCTTGATGATTGCGGACGGCGGCACGATGGATGACGTGACGATTTCGAACGTGACCATCCGCGGGCCGCGCGCTCCATTTTACATTCGGCTGGGGAGTCGCAGCCGCAAATATATGGATGGCGTGCCCGAGCCGCCGGTGGGAGTGGTCCGGAACATCACGCTCTCCGACATCACCATCAGCGATGTGCAGTCGAAGTGCTCCTGGATTTGCGGACTGCCCGATCATCCGGTGGAGAATGTGACGCTGCGGAACATCCGCATTGTCGCCCCGGGATTTGCCGGCAAGGTCCCAATCCTGTCCACCGATGAAAAAGCGGCCACTTATCCGGGTGAAAATTTGTTCTTCTCCCAGCCGGCCTCGTGCATTTTCATCCGGCACGCCCGCAACATCACACTGGATCATCTGACCTTTGCGACGGCGACGCCCGAGACCCGGCCGCCGCTGCTGGCTGTGGATGTGAACGGGCTGGTAATTCGCGACGCCCATGCCTCGTCGCCGGGGGAACGGCCGGTATTCCTGCGCGGCACGGGGGTGACGGGGCTGAAATTCAAGGTTCCCAAGGATTGGAACGGCGTGGGCCAGGAACTCGCGCCCTAAACCGCTTAGCCCAAAATTAGAATTCCCAAACCATCTTTGGTATATCCCAAAACGACTTTGGGAGGTCCGGAAACGAATTTGTGATCTACCAAAACACTTTTGGGACATGCAAAATCCGCCAAAAAGCCAATAAAACCGGGAATTCAGGCGAAAAACGGGGTTTAGGCGGGCAAGGCCGGGCCGAGGTTGGGAAAAAGCCTTTGACACCCCCCGCAAAGACCCTAAAGTCCGACCATGAAACCCGCCGGCACCCGCCAGAACCCAAGTTCTGCCCACTTCGGGTTGGCCACTGGTTAGACATCGTTTCAACGCGCATGATTGTTCGCCGATATAATGACGATGATTTAGAATCAGTAGCCACGTTATTCACTGAAACAGTGCGTCATGTGAGCAATCGCGATTATTCTTCGGAGCAGATTGCAGCTTGGGCACCGCAACCGCCCGACCTTAGCCGTTGGCGCGCTCGTCTGGCTGGCCTGACTCTTTGTGTTGCCGATTCCAGCAGTCATCTTATCGGCTTTTGCGGTCTGGGCTCAGATGGTCACGTTGACCTACTTTACACAGATTATCGTTTCCAGCGGCAGGGCGTAGCTCGAAGTTTATATCAGCAGGTGGAAACTGAAGCGCGCCATCGCGGTGTTCATTGTATGTTCACGGAGGCGAGCATCACCGCGCGCCCATTTTTTGAGAGCATGGGATTTGTCATCATCCGCGAACAGATTGTTGAGTTTCGGGGTGTTTGCTTTAAGAATTTTGCAATGGAGAGACACATCCACGATGCCTAACCAGTCGCGTGGCGGTGTGAAGACTTTTTAGCCACGGTTTGGCAATGCCGAGGCGGCTGTTTTTTTCTCGTTGGCCTGCCGGTTCTCCGATATTGTCCCGGGCGACACCCTGAACCCATTGCCGTTACCATCATGAAACTCCTGCCTTTCCTTGCCCTCACCGCCGTGCTGCTGTCTCCGCTGGCCGCACTGCGCGCGCGCGCCGCCGACGCGGCTTTTGACGTGACGGCTTATGGCGCGAAGGGGGACGGCGTGACCAAAGACACGGCCGCCCTGCAAAAAGCCATTGATGCCTGCGCCGCCGCCGGCGGCGGCAGGGTGGTGCTGGCGAAAGGGGTTTTTCTTTCCGGCTCCATCGCGCTCAAGAGCGGGGTGCGGCTGGCGGTCCTGCCGGGGGCAAAACTGCTCGGCAGCAGCAATATGGCGGATTATCCCACCGGCAAGCTGATCTACGCCAAGGACGCGCATGATATCGGCATCGAGGGCGGCGGCGTCATTGACGGTCAGGGCACTTCTTTCATGGTGAAGAAGAACCCGCCGCCGGCCATGCGCGCTCCCTGGCGGGGAACGTCCCAGTTTCTTTACAATGTCCTGAGACGCCCCTCGTTCATCCATTTCCAACGGTGCCGCAACGTGGTGGTGCGGTCGGTGCTGCTCACCAATTCGCCTTCCTGGACGGTGCACTTCCAGCGTTGTGAAAATGTGCGCGCCACCGACGTTACCCTGCGCTCCCCGGTTTACGGGCCGAACACGGACGGCTTCGACATCAACTCCTGCATCAATGTACGGATCGAACATTGCGACATCATCACCGGCGACGACGGCGTGGTCCTGAAAAGCACCGAACCCGGCCACAACCATCCCTCCCGCGACATCACCGTGGCCAATTGCCGCATCTGGAGTTCGTGCAACGGGTTGAAGCTCGGCACGGAAACCCATGACGTTTTTGAGAACATCACCTTCCGCGATTGCTACGTCTATTCCCTGACCAACAACCCGATGGACCGCACGCTGGCCGGCGTGGCCATCGAATCGGTGGACGGCTCGCAGCTCTCGAACATCACCGTGTCCAACATCACCATGGACGGCGTCAAGGCCCCGATTTTCATCCGGCTGGGACACCGGGGCGGCAACAGCGAGCAGACGCAGCAGGTGGAACCGCGCGTGCCGGGTACCATCAAGAATGTCGTCCTGCGGAACATCACGGCGAAGGACTGCATGTTCGAGTCGTCCATCACCGGCATTCCCGGCCATCCGGTGCAGGACGTCACCTTGGACAACATCACTCTGGAGTATGAGGGCGGTGCCGGCGGCGAACTGGTGGATGCCGAAGTGCCCGATGAAGCGGTGATCAAACATTATCCCGAGGCGCAGATGTTCGGGCAGCTGCCCGCTTACGGTCTCTATTGCCGCCACGTGGAAGGCCTTCACGTCAACGGCCTGCGCGTCACCTATATCCAGCCGGACGCCCGCCCCATGCTGGTGCTTGACGATGTCCGGAACGCGGCGTTTGACGCCGTCGGTGCCACCGCCACCACGGGCGAATTCCCGGTGATGTGGTTTATGCGTTCCCAGAATATCACCGTGCGCAACGGTCTGATCCCGGCAGGCACCAAGACATTTATTGCCGCCGAAGGAAACGCGGCGGATTTGAAAACCATCTCGCTCAAAGAGAGCGCCACTCAGAACGCCCAAGTGCCACTGGCCCAGCTCAAGCCCGGCGGGCTGATGGCGGCGGGGTTGCCCTTCTTCAAGGAAACCCAGCCGGGTGTGGTGAGCATCGAAGCATCGGCCATGCGCCTGACCTCGCCCATGACGGTGGTGCCGGATGCGCGGGTGGCCTCCGGCAAATGCATTGCGGTGCCCGTCGGCGGCAATCGTGACCAGGGTCACGCGCACTGCCGATTTGAGGTGTCGTCCGCCGGCAAATACGTGATCTGGGCGCAGACTTTCGCGGCGTCCTCAGAGGAAGACACGTTTTACGCCTCCGTTGACGGCGGTGCCGTGTCGTTGTCCGACATCCTGAAGAAAGGGCAATGGACGTGGGACCATGTCCGCAACCGGGTTGGGGAGAAAACGGTGGCCGACAACTGGACCGTTTGCCAGCTAGCCTCGGGCGAGCACACCCTGTTCATCCGAAACCGCGAGAGCGGTGCTCGGATCGCCCGCATCATCATCGCCCGCCAAGATTTGGCCGTGGCCCCGAAGTAACCAATGATCCGCCCGACCTAATTATACAAACCCATTTGACTGTTGGGATTTACCTTCGGCGACGGTCTCGTCAAGGCTGGTGAATATTTTTGGAACCGCTTAGAGCGTGTCTGAAAATTACGAGGGACATGGTTATGAAGACCAAGGCTCGAGGGTGAGTCAGGGCGAAAGTGAAAATTGACGATGAACTTATGGCGAGCGGACGACAGAACCAAGTGATCCGGGGCGGAGAAAACCTCCAAACGGCGGGGGATTTTCTGACAAGCTCTTTAAACCCTAAACACCCTGAAAAAAAGAAAATTAATGGTCGGGGCGGTGAGATTCGAACTCACGACCTCTTGTACCCGAAACAAGCGCGCTAGCCAGACTACGCTACGCCCCGAACCAGTGTTTACAAGCGTTTTATCCGCTTTTTGATGCGTTGGTTGAAATCTGATACCACCACCACGATTTCAAGCAGCCGGCTATCATGGAGTCCGATTCGTTGGGGCAATAAACGCCCTCCATGAACCGGCTTTGCTACAAGCCGTCGCAAATTTATTCTGCCCGATTGCGCGTTAAGGGCAAGCTCATTCGACGCCGGTTGCCGACCCACAGCATTACGGTTGCAAAATTACAGCCGGGCAGGCGGTAAAATGGAGGCCGCGATTCAAATCTTAAAAGGAACCATGGCCGACCCGAAAATTTCCGGAAAGTATGGGAATCGGATTGCGGTAGGCATGCGGGATGGCATATTTTGGCCTTGTTTCTAATATTGATTTAAGCCATGACGAATCCCGCCGCCGCGATGAAGATGCTGATCACGTATGCGGTCTGCATTCCGCTGGCAATTTTCATTGGTTATATTCTGACGAACCCGATGGATTATGGAACCATGGGGTTTCTGGCTTTTGTGCTGGCGGCGATCATATCACCCATTTTCATCAAATGGCACTATCCCATTCTCATCTTTGGCCTGGGTTCCCCGATAGTGCTGTTTTTTCTGCCAGCCCGTCCGCCGCTGTGGCAGGCAGTAACTTTCTTGAGTCTCGCCATTGCCATTGTGGAACGAACCTTGAGCAACCGCCGCCGTTTTATCAGCCTGCCGGCCATAACCATGCCGTTAATGTTCCTGCTGGGAGTCATAATTTTTACCATGGAATTAACCGGCGGCATCGGGTTTCATCAGTTGGGTTCGGCGGGCGGAGGCGGTCAAAAATATGCTTGGTGTTTTGCCGGGGTCGCCATTTTTTTCGCCCTCGTCAGCCGGGAAATCCCCAAAAAACAAAGGGATCTATACATTTTCGTGTTCTTTTTTTCAGGTACTTTAGCTTTTCTGGGCGACATCGGGCCACTTTTGCCGGCGCCGCTGTCATACATTAATCTACTGATCCCGCCTTCCGGAGCGACTTCGTCAGGCGAAGCCACCTTGGGCGTCACGCGCTTGGGCATGCTTTCCGGCTCATGCGGGGTCGCGGCTACTTGGATGCTGGCCCGGTATGGATTACGGGGCATTATTGAGGGCGGGTCAATCTGGCGGCTGGCAGCGTTTTGCCTGTTTATGACAGCTTCACTATTAGGGGGATTCCGCAGCACTCTTATTGGCTTCGCGCTGGTTCTTTTGGTTTTGTTTTTTTTGGAAGGGCTCCATCGAACCAAATTTTTATTTTTACTTTTAATGGGCGGGGCGTTGATGGCAGGATTGCTGGTGCCTTTTGCGAGCCATTTCCCTTCCGCCATTCAACGCAGTCTGGCTTTCCTCCCGTTTGTCAATCTGGATCCCGCGGTGCGCATGGATGCGGAAGGCTCCTCGGAATGGCGACTGGCAATGTGGCGGGATCTCCTGCCGCAAGTACCCAATTATTTGCTGGTGGGCAAGGGCTACTCGATTTCGGAAGAGGATTTTGAATATATAGGCAGGGGAGCCCAAGCCAACGCCTCGGCCACGCTGGATGCCTCCAAACAAGCCCTGGCACTTTCGAATGATTTTCACAGCGGCCCGCTGTCCACGCTCATCGGATTTGGCATCTGGGGCGCCATCGGCTTGCTCTGGCTAATGGCTGCGGTGGTGTGGTTGCTCTACCGCAACTACCGGTATGGCGACCCTGAATTGCAAACCCTAAACGCCTACCTGCTGGCCAGTTCTATAGTCTCAATCATTGTTTTCCTATTTGTCGTTGGCGCCTTTCAAAATGCAATCGGCGATTATTGCAAAGTCGCCGGGTTGAGCGCCGCCTTAAACTGGGGCGTGCGCGGGCCGCAAGCCAAGCCGGCGGCGGTGCAACGCATCAAACCCCTGCCGCAGCCGCAAGCCGCCTGAACCGCCGTGAAACCCAGATTGCTCGTCCTCGAACTCTGGGGTCTCGGCGATCTCGTCATCGCCACGCCATTTCTCCGCGCCGCGGCAAAAAAATTCGAGGTGACACTGCTCGCCAAACCGTTCGCGAGGGACCTGGCACCGCGCTTGTGGCCAGAAGTGACCGTGGTGCCGTTCATCGCCCCCTGGACGGCGTTCCGCGCCAAATACCAGCTGTGGCAATGGCCGTGGCAGGAAATGCTGCGCCGGCAACGGCATTTGGCGGCGCACCATTTTGATTACGCCGTTTCGGCCCGCTGGGATCCGCGCGACCATTGGGTTTTAAAAATTATCGGGGCGAACGGGCGGCTCGGTTTCCCACGCCTGAAAAGCGCCCGCTACCTGACGCAGGAACTCACGCATCCCGGCCCGCTGGCTCACCGCAGTGAATTCTGGCGCGTGGCCGGCCAGGCGCTGGGATTGGACCTGCCGACACGCGAGGAACTTATACCCCCACCCCGTCCGACGATGTCGCTGGCGCTGCTGCACAGCGGCGCGCGGCTGCCAGCGCGGGTGTGGCCGCTGGAACATTTCCGGCAGGTGGCCGTCCGGTTGCGGCATAAGAATATCGCCGTGCAAATTGCCTGCGACCCCAACCAATTGAACTGGTGGCAAAGCAACGGCGAAACGGCGGTCTGCCCGAAGACGGTCACGGAACTGCTCACCGAGATTGACCGCGCCGGAATCTTTATCGGCAACTGTTCCGGCCCCGGCCATCTGGCGGCCATCTGCGGCGTGCCAACCTTTACCGTCTATGGACCGTCCCTGCACGAATGGTTTGCGCCGATGCATCCGGCGGCGGAACTATTCGAGGGCAAGGCCTGCCCTTACAAGCCCTGTTCCGATTACTGCCGCTTCGCAAAACCGCTATGTCTGGAAGACGTGACGGCGGATATGGTCTGGCCACGTTTGGAAAAATTTGCAGAACGGCATCTGCCCGCCCCACCGAATGGCCTTTCATCTGGTGTTTTCCGCTGACGAGCGGTCATGGGAAACTTGACGTGTAAGGCGGCGAAGCGCAGGAGCTGGCAGGAGCAAAAAAAAACCGTTGTTCTGATGGAAACCGGCATTGAAGAAGCCGAACTTAATTTACCTAGTTACACGGAATGGCCGTAGCGGGGGAATCTAAAAAATCTGCATCCCCAAGGAAAACGCAAAAAACGAAATCGCCGCTAATCTCGGCTGGAGAAAATTGAAATAAGATAAACGGGCTTACCAAAGCAAAAACCCATTGAAGAAAACCCATTGAAGAAACTTCAATGGGTTTTTAAAAGACTGGCGGCTACCTACTCTCGCGGAAGCTATACAACCACTACCATCGGCCATGCAGCGTTTGACGGCCGTGTTCGGAATGGGAACGGGTCGGACCACTGCGGTAATGCCACCAAATTATTGCGCACGCTATTGGACGTGCAAAATTTTATTTTAAAAAGATCATTCCGAAGTAATTCGGTGATTCTCTGAAAACTACACATAAGAGCCTATTGGCTTACAATTCGCGAGTTGAAATTGTCTTTCCAAATAAATGGAAAAAGCAATCAAGCCGCACGACCGATTAGTGCTGGTCAGCTGAACGCCTCGCGGCGCTTACACTCCCAGCCTATCAAACGGGTGGTCTGCCCGTGGTCTTTAGGGACTTGCGTCCGGGAAACATTATCTTGGGATGAGCTTGGCACTTAGATGCTTTCAGCGCTTATCTCTTCCGCACATGGCTACGCAGCGATGCCCCTGACGGAACAACTGCCACACCAGAAGTGCGTCTAACCCGGTCCTCTCGTACTAAGGTTAGAACCCCTCAAGTTTCCTGCGCCCACAGTGGATAAGGACCGAACTGTCTCACGACGTTCTGAACCCAACTCGCGTGCCGCTTTAACCGGCGAACAGCCGGACCCTTGGGACCTTCTCCAGCCCCAGGATGCGACGAGTCGACATCGAGGTGCCAAACCGGTTCGTCGATATGAACTCTTGGAACCGATCAGCCTGTTATCCCTAGCGTACCTTTTGTCCGATGAGCGACGGCAATTCCACATTAAACCGTCGGATCATTTGGGCCTGCTTTCGCATCTGCTCGACTTGTAGGTCTTACAGTCAACCTGGTTTCTAGCCATACCCTCAACGCACGGTTGCCAACCGTGCTGAACCAAGCTTAGCGCTCCTCCGTTACTCTTTGGGAGGAAACCGCCCCAGTCAAACTGACCTGCACGCACTGTCCCCGATCTGGATCACAGATTCGAGTTAGAATCCTAATTAGCAAAGAGTGGTGTTTCACATTTCGACTCCACGAGCCCCGAAGGACTCGCTTCAAAGTCTCCCACCTACGCTACGCATCGCCAACCAGAACACAATACGAGCTTACAGTAAAGGTGCATAGGGTCTTTCCGTCCTACTGCGGGCATGCGGCATCTTCACCGCAATTACAGTTTCGCCGAGATCCTCTCCGAGACAGTCGTTCAGTCGTTACAAGATTCGTGCAGGTCGGAACTTACCCGACAAGGAATTTCGCTACCTTAGGACCGTTATAGTTACGGCCGACATTCACGGGGACTTAAAGACCGAGCTTCGCCTTGCGGCTAACAAAATCTCTTAATCTTTCCGCATTGGTCACTTGTCACTCCCTATACGTCGTCTTAACGACTTTGCAGAGAGCTGTGTTTTTGTTAAACAGTCGCTAAACGCAATTTACTGTGGCTCACCGAAGTGAGCACCTCTTTTCCCGAAGTTACGAGGCTAATGTGCCGAGTTCCTTAGAGAGGTTTCTCTCGCGCGCCTGAGTGCGCTTACACTCACCCACCTGTGTCGGTTTACGGTACGGGCCATCGGGGAAACAACTGCAAACTTTTCTAGACACAGAAACCCACCAATACGCTTCGGCCGAAGCCTAAGCTCAGCATTCGATTGCCTAGTTGATGTCTTTCCATGCGTCATTCGCAGCCTTAATCCCGGCGGGCTCAGGAATATTTAACCTGATGTGCATCGATTACGCCTTACGGCCTCATCTTAGCTCCCGGCTAACCCTGGGAGGACGAACCTGGCCCAGGAAACCTTGGGTTTACGGCGAGCAGGATTCTAACCTGCTTTATCGCTACTCGTGTCTGCATTCTCACTAATCAGCGCTCCAGCGTCCGTTTCCGTTCGCCTTCGCTGCACTGATTACGCTCTCCTACCACTCCAGAGGTTCGAAAACCCCTGGAATCCATAGCTTCGGTATGTGATTTGATCGCCAATCATTTTCGGCGCGACCTCGCTCGATGAGTCAGCTATTACGCACTGTTTAAATGATGGCTGCCTCTAAGCCAACATCCTCACTGTCTAAGCAAAGTCACATCCTTTCCACTTAATCACATTTAGGCACCTTAGCTGATGGTCTGGGCTGTTGCCCTCTCGGCTACGAAGCTTATCCCTCGCAGCCTGATTCCTATGATACTGAGACCGACGGAATTCGGAGTTTGATTGGTTTTGGCAGCCTGGTGGGGCCCCTAAGCCATTCAGTGCTCTACCTCCGCCGGGTACTTCCATAAGACTCGCCCTCAAGCGATTTCGGAGAGAACCAGCTATCACGGGGTTTGATTAGTCTTTCGCTCCTACTCTCAAGTCATCTCAGGATTTTTCAACATCCACGAGTTCGGTCCTTCATTTGGTGTTACCCAAACTTCAACCTGCTCAAGAGTAGATCACCTCCGCTTCGGGTCTATTGCCAGCGACTGGTCGCGCTATTTGCACTCGGTTTCCCTTCGCCTCCATCGCAAAGCGATTTAGGCTGGCCACTGACAATAACTCGCAGACTCATTATGCAAAAGGCAAGCTGTCACCACTTACGTGGCTCCAACACATTGTAGGCATATGGTTTCAGGTTCTATTTCACTCCGCTAACAGCGGTTCTTTTCGCCTTTCCCTCGCGGTACTAGTTCACTATCGGTTGCCAAGGAGTATTTAGGCTTATGCGGTGGTCCGCACAGATTCACACAGAGTTTCACGTGCACCGTGTTACTTGGGATACCTCTAGACGACTTTGAGTTTTCGTTTACCCGGCTGTCACGGTCTATGGCTCAACTTTCCAGATGATTCAACTAACTCTCGGCCTATCACATTAAGGTCCCACAACCCCGGGAAGACAAGTCCCCCCGGTTTAGCCTGTTCCGCGTTCGCTCGCCACTACTGACGGAATCATTTCGTTTTCTTTTCCTGCGGTTACTGAGATGTTTCACTTCACCGCGTTTCGCTTCGCAGGACTATGAATTCATCCTACGATAACCAGATGTAAATCTGGCTGGGTTGTCCCATTCGGAGATCCACGGATCAAAGCCTGCTTGCGGCTCCCCGTGGCTTATCGCAACTTACTACGTCCTTCATCGCCTCTTGGCACCAAGGCATTCACCATAAGCCCTTAGTAGCTTGATCACAAAGAATACCATCAAATAAATGATGGATAACTCAGCGAATTGTATTAATTGCCCTAGTATCTACCTATGTGTAGTTGTCAAAGAACTCACCGAAGTGCCGCGCCGGACTACTAGATCCAGCCGACTCACTTCGTAAATTATTAAAAATCAAGTGGTAGGCGTGACTGGAGTTGAACCAGTGACCCTGCGCTTATCAAGCGCATGCTCTAACCAACTGAGCTACACGCCTGTAAACTTGGTGGAGCTGAGGAGATTCGAACTCCTGACCTATAGCTTGCAAAGCTACCGCTCTACCAACTGAGCTACAGCCCCACGCGATGAAATTAAATTCATGCCGCTGGCCAGCGTTCGATCTCATTCACTTGATTGTCCAAAGAACAGTGCTCTTGAAAATTGAATTGTGCGATTAGCTCCGAACCTATCCAACTCTTGCGAGTTGTCCGACCTCGGAAGTCTCGTTTTGAACCGAGACCCGTGGTTTCTCCTTAGAAAGGAGGTGATCCAGCCGCAGGTTCCCCTACGGCTACCTTGTTACGACTTCATCCCAATCACCAGTCATACCTTCGGCACCTTTTAAGGGGCGACTTCGGGTGCAACCGGCTTTCATGATGTGACGGGCGGTGTGTACAAGGCCTGGGAACGTATTCACGGCGCCGTAGCTGATGCGCCATTACTAGCGATTCCAGCTTCACGCTGTCGAGTTGCAGACAACGATCTGAACTGGGCCCGGTTTTGGGGGATTTGCTCCACCTTGCGGTCTTGCTTCCCTTTGTACCGGGCATTGTAGTACGTGTGCAGCCCTGGCCGTAAGGGCCATACTGACTTGACGTCATCCCCACCTTCCTCCTCGTTGAAGCGAGGCAGTCTGTCCAGAGTGCTCCCAGTTAAGGGGTGGCAACAGGACACAGGGGTTGCGCTCGTTGCGGGACTTAACCCAACATCTCACGACACGAGCTGACGACAGCCATGCAGCACCTGTGCAAACTGGTATTGCTACCTCGTCAGGCTTTCACCCTTCTACTATTTGCATGTCAAGGCCAGGTAAGGTTCTTCGCGTTGCATCGAATTAAGCCACATACTCCACCGCTTGTGCAGGCCCCCGTCAATTTCTTTGAGTTTTAACCTTGCGGCCGTACTTCCCAGGCGGCACGTTTATCGTGTTAACTACGCCACAAGTGGGGTCGATTCCACTTACAGCAAACGTGCACCGTTTAGGGCCAGGACTACCGGGGTATCTAATCCCGTTTGCTCCCCTGGCTTTCGTGCCTCAGCGTCAGGAAATGTCCAGAGACTCGCCTTCGCCACTGGTGTTCCACTTGATATCTACGCATTTCACTGCTACACCAAGTATTCCAGTCTCCCCTCCATTCCTCTAGCCGGATAGTATCCAACGCAGTTTCCGGGTTAGGCCCGGAGATTTCACGTCAGACTTACCCAACCGCCTACGCACCCTTTACGCCCAGTGAATCCGAACAACGCTTGGGACCTCTGTATTACCGCGGCTGCTGGCACAGAGTTAGCCGTCCCTTCCTCTTCCGCTACAATCAATGACACACGTGTTAGGTGAGTCAATTTGTTCGCAAATGACAGGGGTTTACGGGCCGAAGCCATTCATCCCCCACGCGGCGTCGCTCCTTCAGGCTTTCGCCCATTGAGAAAAATTCTCGACTGCTGCCACCCGTAGGTGTCTGGACCGTGTCTCAGTTCCAGTGTGGCTGGTCGTCCTCTCAGACCAGCTACCCGTCTTAGCCTTGGTGAGCTTTTACCTCACCAACTAGCTGATAGGCCGCGGGCTCATCTTGAAGCGTCAGGTCTTGCGATCCCCAACTTTGATCTCACGATCACATGCGGTATTAGCTCGTCTTTCGACGAGTTATCCCGCACTTCAAGGCAGATTCCCACGTGTTACGCACCCTTGCGCCGCTCCAATTTGAGAATATTGCTACCCTCAAATCAGCGCTCGACTTGCATGTCTTATCCACGCCGCCAGCGTTCGTTCTGAGCCAGAATCAAACTCTCCGTATAAAATACGTTAGATGATTCCTGTCTGATCGTAAAATCAGACAGCTTTTACTAATTTTTGGTTAAAACCCTTAAAACCAACGATCTAACTCGTTGATAATAAAGGGGCTCTTTACTAATCGCACAATTCAATTTTCAAAGAGCAGCCGGCGTTTTACCGCCAAAAATCTGCTTGCTCGCTCCCGATTCAGGGGACAAAAATCCTGACCGCCGAATTTTCTTACTTTTTAACTCGGCCTGTCAGTAACGAGCTTGGGTTGTTTATCTTAAACGACTACCAACCATTGTCAACCGGTTTAAACCGGCCTTCGTACGGCTACTGCCGCGAAGGGACATAAAGATTATCAGACATTCATTATCATGCAAGAGTTTTTTTTAAAATATTTTGCAATTGTAAAACCGTGAAAATCTCCTGTGTTTACGGGCTAATCAAGGCCGCGCGCCGTTAAATCGTTTTCGTCCAGACCAAAAAAATGCCCCAGCTCGTGCAAAAAAGTCGTGCGAACCTCCTCGCAAAATATTTCCTCATCGTCCTCCGCAAAATCCCAGATGTTTTCCAGAAACAAAATAATCTGGGCCGGCAACACCGAAGCTCCCTCGTCGGCAAACTCCGAACCGGTGAATAACCCCAGCGTATCCATCTCTATGCCATCGGCTTGCAAGCCAGAGTTCGGCACCCGTTCAAACGTCACCGGCAGTTTCCGGGCCTGCTCACACAACGGTTTTGGCAACTCATCCAGGGTGGTTTCGATTTCCCTTGCCGCCAGCTTTTGCAGTTTTTTCCAATCCGCTTTCACAATGTAAGCTTGATTATTTCCAATCAATATTCCGCCTTGAAATCATCCTCATGACAACTTTTGAAGTCGGTCCTGGCAAAACTTATTTTAAAATCTGCGCGGTTCCCAACTCAAAGCGAGGATTACTTTTCCCCCAACTGAATCACCATTCCTTCGCGCGCAGCTTCCACTTTCATGCCACTCTTGGCCCTGGCGACAAGGTGGCGGGCGTGTTTCACGAGGGCATCCATTTTTTTGTCATCATGATCCGGGTCATGGTGAAAGAGCACCAATTTTTTCACGCCCGCCCCGAGCGCCAGCGACACGGAATCATCCACACAACCGTGCCCCCAACCCCTGTGCCTTTTATATTCGGGGCGGTCGTATTGCGAATCCAAAATCAGCACGTCGGCATCGCCAATAAAATCAAGCATATCGCGGTCATCGCCGCCCCCGCGCACTTCCGTGTCCGGGAAAAAAACAATGATGCCCTCCGGAGCAAACAGCCGGTAACCCACCGTGATGCCGGGATGGTTGGCGCGTTGGGCGCGGACGAGAAGGCTGCCGATGGAAAAATTGAAATCGGACAACTCCTCGATGTCAATGTTGCTGGGGAGCTTCGAAAACGGAACCGGAAAATAAGTACTTTCCATCTGGCCCGTGAGCGCGGCGACGATGCTTTTTCGCGCGCCCTCACAACCGAGGATGCGCAACCGGCAACGGGCTTCATAAATCGGCGCAAAAAATGGCAACCCTTGAATATGATCCCAGTGCGTGTGCGAGAGCAGCAGGGAAAGATTGAGCGGGCGCCGTTTGAATTCCACAAGCAACGACCGACCGAGCTGGCGCAGTCCCGTGCCGGCATCCAGGATAACAATCTCGCGGCCGCAACGGACTTCCACGCAAGTGGTGTTGCCACCATAACGCACCGTGCCCGGCCCCGGCGTGGGAATCGAGCCGCGAACACCCCAGAATTTGATGTGCGTGGCGGTTTTGATGAATGAAGTCTAACGCAGACACCGGGAAAAATAAAATTGAAAAATCGCGGAATAAAATTCCCGAATTCCCGCCCGCCGGGCCGGGAAAATGTTCCAAGCCAGAGACCGCATTTTTTGGTTTCTTTCGACGGCGAATTTCGGCTATGCTTTCGGGTCGCAAACAAACCCGGCGTTGCGGCCGGAAAACCAATAATCAAAAATTTATGCCACTGACACATACCAAAGACCTGTTCGCCAAGGCGCTCAAAGGCAAATACGCCCTCGGCGCTTTCAACGTCAACAACATGGAACTCATCCAGGCGATTGTCGAAGCCTGCGAAGAGGAAAAGGCTCCGCTGATTCTCCAGATTTCCAAGGGCGCGCGCTCCTACGCCAACCCGGTTTACCTCAAGAAACTCATTGAGGCCGCCGTCAGCCTGTCCAACGTGCCCATCGCCGTCCACCTGGATCACGGCGACACGTTTGAGCTGTGCAAACAGTGCATTGACGAAGGGTTTACCAGCGTCATGATCGACGCCTCGCACGAGCCGTGGGAAAAGAACGTCGAGGTCACCAAGAAGGTCGTCGAATACGCCCACAAATATAATTGCTCCGTCGAATCCGAACTCGGCCATCTCGTCGGCGCCCAGTTCGACGAAGGTGAAGAGGGCGGCGCCCACTCCACCAGCGGCCACTACACGAACCCGGACGAAGCCGTCCAGTTCGTCAAGGAAACCGGCTGCGATTCGCTCGCCGTGGCCATCGGCAACAGCCATGGCGCCTTCAAGTTCAAGGGCGAACAGCACCTGGATCTGGAACGCCTTAAAGCCATCAAGAAAGCGCTCATGGATGCAAACCTCGGCGATTATCCGCTGGTGTTGCACGGCGCCTCCAGCGTGCCGAAGTATCTCGTGGACGAGATCAACAAATACGGCGGCCAAATGCCCGACGCGCAAGGCGTGCCGGAACCCGACATCGAAATCGCCCGCCGCGTGGGTTGCACGAAGGTCAACATCGACACCGACCTGCGCATGGCCATGACCGCCGGCATCCGCAAGGTGTTCGCGGAAAGCCCGAAGGAATTCGATCCGCGCAAATACATGGGGCCCGCCCGGACGCATGTCAAAGACCTCGTCCGCCACAAGGTCAAAAACGTGCTGTGCTGCGCCGGCCACGCGTTCGACTGAAAAATCTTTTCATCAAAAATCCCCAAGCTGGCAACGGCTTGGGGATTTTTATTTTCACACCCGCAGCGGGTTGGCGCCGGCGGGCTCTTCCCAGTGGTAAGCAACGCGTTCACCACCCATGCGCCAGACGCGGGGGGTGGTGGTGTGCAACCAGTCAAGCGGTTCACAGCCGCCGGGCGCACCACCGGACAGCGCCGTCTGCATCGCGGCACGGAAGGCGGCTTTCGGTTCCGGTTGAACCGTGCGCGGGTCAACGGAAATGAACAGCGCCGTGCCGCTGCGCGCGACGAGATCCAAATACTGCCGGTCAAATTCCCACGGCGTCTGGTCTGTGTGCGCCGCGCAATCGGCATCGCACGCGAAAAACGTGCCGTGCTGCGGCAGCCGATAACCGAGCGTGTTGACCCCCATGCGCCGCGTGCGTTCCCAGACCCGGCCCGACGTGTCATCGCCAGTGCGCTGGAGTTCAAAGAGGCCGGCACCCAGGTGCCCGATGGTATTGCAGCCAAGCAGCAAGGCGTCGCCCGCACCTTCGCGCAACGTGCGGTAAAGGCGCAGGATGATTTCCGCGTTGGTGAGCGATTGATCCTGGAAATGCCAGCCGCCGTCCGTCAATTCGGCGTTCATTTCAAAACCCCACCGGCCAAAAAAATCGAAGGTGGAAAAATCATGTTTGATGAGGTCGTAACCCCAGGAGCGGACGCGCGCGACATCATCGTGAATCAGCGCCAGATTTTCCGGCAGCGTAAGATCCAGCGGCTTTTCTGCGGATCTGACTGGCCCGGCGCGCAGACGTTTTGAATTTTCCACTATTGTCAGCGCCGTGGGACGCATCCAAATGCCCGGCCGCACGCCGATCTTTTTCATGTCGGCGGCGAGGCCGGGCATGTCGGGAAAAGTTTTTGCATCTCCCGCCGTCCACGGACCGCCGGGACAATCGGAACCGGGCGTCCAGCCGGCATCAATGACGCAGTAGGGACGATTCGCGTGGCCGGACGCGATGTCGGCTAGAAACGCGGCATCGCGGCGCATGGCATCCGCATCGAAGTTGCGACCGTAAGCGTAATACCAGTTGTTGTTGCCGCAAACCGGCACCGCCGGGAGCCGGGGCGAGGGACACATCACCCGGCAAAAACGCGTGAGCGTGGCGAAGGGCGTCTCATCCGCTCCCGCTGCGAGCGACACAATGGTTGCCGCCGCAAGCTCGCGGTCACCTGGCAGCGAAGGACTGCCGCCGTTGCGAAAATCGAGCCACAGCGAAATGCCCGCCGCATCCACCGTCCAGAAACAGAGTGCGGCCGGCTGGGTTTTGACGCCCGCCATAAAAGTCCGGCCGCTCGCAGCATGGTGCGCGGCAAAATACCACGGCATAATGCGATTGGGCTGGAGAAAACGCCATTGGAGATCGCCATAGCTGCGCTCCCAGTGATCGCCGAGATACAGCGTGTCCTCAGGAAACGTAATTTCCCAGCGGAGCACAATGCGGGCAAGCGGTCCGGTCGGACACGTCACGCGCACAGAGGTACCTTCGGCGGTGCTGACAAAATTCACCGTCGCGCGGTCGGTCGTGAAACGTGCTCCTTGCCGACCAGCGGCCATGAGCCGTAAACCTTCGTGATCTACCAGAACGCGCGTCGGGATTTCCGGCAGTAGAGCCAGCGGCTGCAACGGTGCGGATTTTTTTGCGGCTCCCGTCGTGGTGCAACCCGGCAGCGCCGCGCTTAACAGCAGCGAACCGGCACCGAGCTTGAGTGCGCTGCCCAGAAAAGCCCGGCGGGAAGAATTGTCGTTGGGGGTGGTCATGCAGGCAAAGTTAGTGAATCACCCCGGCCCCGGCAAGTTCACCCTGGGAAATTAGTCGCGAGATTCCTGCAACGCCACCGGCCGCAGCCGCCACAATCCCGCCAGCACGCTGCCGATGACCGAATGAAATGTCGCCGAAATCGCGCAAGGCAAGGCCGCCAGCGGCAGCGCCGCGAAATGTTCCCGCGCCAGCGCCGCGCCGAGGCCGGAGTTTTGCATGCCCACTTCCACGGAGATCGTCCGGCTCGTCAATTCATCACAGCGCAACAAACGGCTGGCGAAATAGCCGAGGAAAAATCCGCCCGTGTGCAGGAGGAATACCGCCAAAATCAGTTCGCCGCCGGACCGGGCAAAATCCTTCGCGCTGCTGCCGATGATGCTGGCGCAAATCAGCGTGATCGCCAGCACCGATACCAGCGGCGACACCGGCAGGACGATTTTCACCACGCGCGGCGCGTAGCGGTTCAGCAACACGCCGCCGATGACCGGCGCGAGCACGATTTTCACCGTGCTCAGGAAAAGCCCCAGCGCGTCCACCGGCACATATTTGCCCGCGAGCCATTTCGTGAGCAGCGGCGTCATCACGATCGCGCCGAGCGTGGAGCACATCGTCATCAGCACCGAGAGCGCCACGTTGGAGCGGGCGAGGTAGTTCACCACGTTCGACGCGGTGCCACACGGACAGCACGACACCAGGATCAGCCCGACCGCAAACTGCGTTTCCAACTTCAGCAGATGCGCGATGCTCCAGCCGAGGAACGGCATGATGGCGTAATGCGCCACGAACCCGATGCCCACCGCGCGCGGCATCTTCAGCACGCGCTTGAAATCGTCCACCGTCAGCGTGATGCCCATGCCGAGCATGATGACCGCGAGTCCGTAGGTGATGAGCTCGCCGCTGAACCAGGTGAACCACGCCGGATGAGCCAGTGCCAGCGCGGCGCCGACCAAGACCCAGACGGGGAAAAGGTTCGTGGCGATGGCGAGCAGACGGTTCAATTGCGCAGGAATTAAACGGAAATCGCCGGGCGAATCAATCGTGGTATTCGCGCAAAACCACGGCCGTGGCCGTGGCCGGATCAAACACCGCATAGACGGCGCCGCGTTGGTGCTCTTCGCTCTCCTTGAAAACGCGCCGGAAGCCCAGCGCGGTGTTCAGCGGCGGCAGACTTTGGCCCAGCCGGGTGTTTTTGACAACGGATGCATCAAGCCTCTTTCTGAATTCAAAATTGTCCACCGGCACCAGTTTCGCCTTGGCGACCAGCGTTTGAAACGCCGGTTCAGCCACCTGAAACTCCGCCAGCCATTCTTCCCGCAAAAATGTGGAATAACCGGTGAGCCGGACTTGGCCGGCCGACCTCGGCGCGTTCCCCAGACAAATATAGTTCAGCCGGTGCGCCGACGACTTGAAGATACCGAACAGCCCGAGCGCCAGCGTCAGCACCAGCGCGGGACCGACCAGCAACGCCAGCGCCGTCGGCCGCGGCAACGCGCGTTTCTCGATCCAGACCTTGGTCAGCGCGAAGATCGTGCTGCCCGCGCCGCCGACCAGCACCATCACCGGGATGAGCGGCAGCAACGCCATCGCGCAGGCCCGGCCGAAGAATTCATAGCTGCCGTAATTCGTGGCGAGGTAAAAAAGAAAGCCCGCGCTCACCAGCACGGTGTCGAACAGCCAGAGCCGCCAGTAAGCGATGGGCCTCAGGGTTGCGCCGGGATTGATTTCAATCGGATTCACGTCCGCATCAGGAAAGCCGACTGGTTTGCAAACGCAAGGATTTATGGCGATTAAGGAAAAGGCGCACGAGTGCGCAAGCGAAACCCGGCCTGAAAATTTCAGGGGACGACCACACGATAAAAGCGGGTGCCATGTCCATTACTGTTGGTGTCAATGAAGGCGGTAACGGCCGTGGCATTGGTAAGAGTTTGCACGGGCAGCCAATCCGTAAGGTTCGTGGAGAACTGCACGGTTTGGATCAGGCCGGTGCTGCACTGGGTTTGAAACTGGAAGTTGCCGTTAGGCAGAAATACTGGTTGGCCGGTGAAATTGGGCGGCATATTTGTATCCAAAATGTTCACCACGCAAGTCACGTTATCACCCAGCCACGCACCACCGGAAGCGGAGACGAGTTCGAGAGAAAATTGCCGTGGCGGGTCAATGACGCGGTCGTTCAAAATGGGAATCGTGATGTTTTTGCTGATGGCTCCGGAACCGAAGGTGACGACCCCGGAAACGGGGAAAAAATTGGAACTGCCGGCCGTGATCGCATAGGTCGTGTAACTGACTTTCACGGTCAGGCTGTTGGCGCCGGTGCGAGTGAGCGGCACGTTAATGAAGCCGCCCAATTTATTGATGTTGGTGGCGGTAACGGCCCATTGAATCATCCCGCCGCCGCTGGCCGGCCAGGAACTGATGCCAGCGACGGCGTTGGTAATGGCGGTGTAGGCCGCGATGTTGGCACCTTCCACCAGATCGGAGCGTTGATTGAACAGGGCGGCGAACTCAAGGCCATTGGTCGAGGAAGAATTCTGGGTGATATTTTGCACAAGCACAGAACTGGCCCCCGGCAGGCTGCCATAGAACAAGTAATTCCAACTGAAAGATGAACCGGAAACGCGAGCGTTGTAGCCTTCCAAATAATTTTGCAGATAGTGGCACAGCCCGATGGCGGAGGCGCTCAAGCCGCCAAAGGAATCGAAGGATTCGTAATAATCCACGCCATCAATCCCGCGCGTATTGAGGTTGGTTGGGAAGTCCACTGCCGAGCGGGTCAGGAACTGCGGAAAATCGGCATACCAGATCTCCCACGGCGCGAGGTCGCCGGGGCGGCTGTGCGACTGGACGACATTGGTGAAGCCGAGAATGTTCGTCAGCCCGGCATTGCCGAGCAGGTCTTGCTGGATGAAATCCAGATACGGTTTGCCGCCGGCCTTTTCGATGACGCGGCCCAAGATCGAGTATCCCAAGTTGCAATAGACATTCGTCGTGCCCGGCGTGAAATCCAGCGGCTTGGAAAAAACCCAGCTGATGACATTGGTGGGGCCCGCCGGATAATTCAGCCCCAGATTGGTGGAAACCTGAATGGTGCGGAACATGGGATCGCCGATGGGCGATGTGTATTGATTCCAACCGCCGGCATGATCGAGCAGATGTTGCACGGTGATGTTCGTGATGCGGCTGTCGCCCAGCACACCGCCCCACGGCTGGATGCCGAGATAATCATAAATTTTCGTGCTGGTGGTGATTTTCCCCGCCGCCACGAGTTTGTAAATGGACGAAGCTGTCAGCATCTTCGACACACTGGCGAGCCGGAACAGGTTGTCCGGGTGGATGACCTTCGTGAAATTATTATCCCGCCAGCCGTAGCCCTGACGAAACACCAGCTTGCTGTCCTTCATCAGGGCCAGCGTGCCGGCGGAGAAATTGTAAGCATTTAGAAAATTGGTCATGGCCGATTCCATTGGTGCCAGTTCCGGCACGATCGGGCCGGTGGCGGGCCGGTTGGTGGGCACACCGACGCCTTGAAGATACAAGATGCCGCCGCCGTAGGGCGGGTCGGGCGTCTCGTAATTGGTGAGTGCTGCCGATTCAAAACCAAGCGTTTGCGGAATAAAACTCAGTGAATACAGGTGATTTTGGCCGGTCGGGAGAAATTGCCCGGCATAGTTTGAACTGGTTTGAAAATCCGCGGCATTGGGACCAATGAAGGTTTCCGATTGCATGAAAAGATTTGCGCCGCCGGCGAAATTGAAGCCACCCACCTTGTTTGTCGCGCCAATGGGAATGAAACCGAAATCATATGTCTGCGCTCCGCGAAGCTCGCCGCCGAACTGCAACCAAACACACAAAGCCACCGCCACCATACAGGTGGGCAACGGGTCGTGGCGGCGAACATTCATCCGAGATATAAAATATGTGCTCTCAACGTAGCATTTATTGCGCCGATAATCCGGTAAATTTTGGCCGGACGAAGGCGCGGGCAAAGACGGAGAGGAGCTGTTTGCGGGCGGCTTCCGCCAAAGGTCCGCCGGTGGCCGAGTACAGGCACACTCGTTTTTCAAAGTCACACAGTCCGGCAACAGCATGGAAACGATTACATCTTTTGGCCTTGAGCATCGTGTCGGTGGGAACTACAAATGGAAATTATGACGATGCGTTGCGCCAAATGCGGGGCGGAGATTCCCGAAGGTTCGCCCGTGTGCCGGTCCTGTTTTGAGCCGGTCAAACCCGAAGGTTTTTTCAGCCGGCTGCGGCGCACGTTCAGCGGCGGGCTGGCGAAAGCGGGCCAAGCACCCTCGCCACCGGGCACGAAGGTGAACGTCAAGGTCACGCAGAAATTCAAGATCCGCGATCCCAAGACCGGTGAAGTGAAGGAATATCAATCGCTGGATGACGTGCCGGCGGAGTATCGCGAGAAAATCCGGCAGGCGCGCGACGCGGCCATGCACGGCCAGGGTGGACAGAAGATTTCGTTCACGGACGCCGCCGGACAAACCCACACCTACAATTCCATCGAAGACGTGCCACCGGACATCCGGGCGCTCATCGAAAAAAATCGAAGCTGATTTTTCTTGTTCGAGAAAACGGGGAAGCGATGTTTGCTGACGGCTGCCGCCGTTGCTTCGCCGGATTGGCCGAGGCCATCACTTCCATTTTCCCCAACGGCGCGTAATCCGGCAATGGGATGGGGGAAAAATTGCGGCTATGGGATTAAAGGGCGTAAAGCGTTTTCCGCGAGGCGGGGGTGGCTTCAGTTGCAACGTTGTTTTTCTTCAAGCTCGTTGAGTTTCTTCCGCACCGCAGACAAATTTAAATTCAACTCAAGCGCTTTCTGGTAGTCACGGATGGCACCAAGCCGATCGCCTGCGGATTCTTTGGCCATGCCTCGATTACAATAAGCTCGGGTATAATCCGGCTTTAGTTCGATGGCTTTGTCAAAGTCGGTCAGCGCGAATTTTGCAGCGCCTCTTGATAATTCCACCCCGCCGCGATTATTGTAGGCAATGGCAAAACACGGATTTAATTCGATGGCCTTGTTGAAATCTTGGATGGCACCATTCGTGTCGCCACTCGTCCGCTTTGCATTCCCCCGATTATTGAAGGCGTCGGCGTAATCCGGTTAGATCTTAACTGCGCTGGTGTAATCCGCCAGGGCACCGGCGCAGTCGCCGATGGTCAATTTGGAATTGGCCCGATTGTAGTAGGCCGTTTCATCACGAGGAGTAATGGAAAGCACTTTGGTATAATCCGCGATGGCACCGGCATAATCGCCCTTCGCGTAACGGATATTCCCGCGATTGTTGTAAGCAAAAGGCAAATCGGGGCGCAGTGCGATCACCTTGTCTTGGTCCAATAACGCACCATTCAGATCACCGAGAGCTTGCTTGGCATTGCCTCGATCGTAGTAAGCCAGCGAATTGGTCGGGTTGATTCGGATGGCCTCGTCAAAGTTCGTGATGGCACCGTGATAATCGCCTCTTGCAGATTTTGCGTTGCCGTCAGATATCAAATCACAGAAAGCGTTGGAGCCCGAAAAGGCAAAACCGACCAGCAATAGCCAAAAAGAAATTGCAAATTGTGGGAGCGGTAGCACCGATTTAATGTCTGCCAACCATGCCGATTTTGAACCGACATCGTCTTTGAGCTTGATGCGCATGGCGATCTCAATATCTCAGAACATGAGTTCACTTCGGCATTTCCAGCTTCACCTTCGCCGCCACTTGCGCCACGTCTTTGTCGCCGCGGCCGGAGAGGTTCACGATGATGAGGGCGTCTTTGCCCAGCTTGGGCGCGCGCACCATGCACTCGGCCACGGCGTGGGCGCTTTCCAGCGCGGGGATGATGCCTTCGAGCCGCGCGAGCTTCATGAAGGCGTCGAGCGCCTGGTCGTCGGTGGCGTAGGTGTATTCGGCGCGGCGGGCGTCTTTCAACCAGGCGTGTTCCGGCCCCACGGCGGCGTAATCCAGCCCGGCGCTGACGCTGTGGGTGGATTGGATCTGGCCGAATTCGTCCTGCAAAATGTAGCTGCGCGTGCCCTGCAACACGCCGAGCGAGCCGCCCTGAAACCGCGCCGCGTGCTGCTCGGGCTGAATGCCGCGGCCGCCGGCTTCCACGCCGACGAGCTTCACGGATGGGTCGTCGAGGAACGAATAAAACAGGCCGATGGCGTTGGAGCCGCCGCCGACACAGGCGATGAGCAGGTCGGGCAGCCGTTTTTCCTTCTCCAAAATCTGTGCACGAGCCTCGTCGCCGATGATGCGCTGGAAATTCCGCACTATCACCGGATAGGGATGCGCACCGTAGGCCGTGCCGAGAATGTAATGCGTGCTGCGAAGATTCGTCACCCAGTCGCGCATGGCTTCGTTGACGGCTTCCTTCAAGGTCTTCTGGCCCGCGTGCACCGGCACGACTTCCGCGCCAAGCATCTTCATGCGATAGACGTTGAGCTCCTGCCGCTGGCAATCCACGGCGCCCATGTAGATGACGCATTTCATGCCGAACATCGCCGCGACGGTGGCGGAGGCGACGCCGTGCTGGCCCGCGCCGGTCTCGGCGATGATGCGGGTCTTGCCCATACGCTTGGCGAGCAGGATCTGGCCGAGAGCGTTGTTGATCTTGTGCGCGCCGGTGTGGTTGAGGTCTTCGCGCTTGAGATAAATTTTCGCGCCGCCGAGTTCCTTGGTGAGGCGTTCGGCAAAATAGAGCGGCGACGGGCGGCCGACAAATTCGGTGAGGTAATAACTCAGTTCCTTCTGAAATTCGGGGTCAAGCTGGGCACGGAAATATTCGGCTTCCAGCTCTTGAAGCGGGTGCATCAAGGTTTCCGGCACGTAACGGCCACCGTAGGGGCCGAAATGGCCGTGGGCGTCGGGCAGATTCGAGTTGGCAACTACGCTCATGGTGGAATTCTCATGCAAACACAGAAAAGGCGCAAAGGATTTGTTTTCTTTTGCGCCTAGCTAGATTTCCTACGGCAATAATTAAAACCGTTTGGTGAGCGTCAGCGTGACGGTATGACCCTGCGCGCGATTTTCGGCGATGATTTCGTTGAGATAACGGAGTGAGACGAAAAACATCTGCTTGGGAAATGCCACGCTGATTTCCGGTCCAACCGCCGCCACGCGGTCCTGCGGCGTCAGGTAGGGCGAACCCGCCGGGCCGGTGTCGTCGTTGACCTTTTGCTGGTAATAACCCACCGCGCCGACATCAATGACTTTCTGCAATGTCTTGCTCACGCCCCATTCGAGGGTGAAGGCGTCGCCACGAGTGACATGCGTATCGCGCTGCTCGGTGTTCAGTTCGTAACGGCACAGCGCGGACACGGCCCAGGTTTTATCCCGGTCCGCATACCAAGTCGCGCCGCCGGTCCACATCGGTGTCCAGTAACCGAGGCCGGCGCGCGTGGTGGGCGGTGCAGCGGATTCGCCGGTGGGCATCCACACACCCAGCGCGGTGGAGAAATCAAACTGCTGGAGGTGCCAGGACAGGGTGGATTCGGCAAACAAGTCGCCCACGCCGAACGTGCCGCTGTTGTAGCCACCGGCCCGGACGTTCTGGTAAACCAGCGGAACCAGCGCATCCACACCAACATAGCCGCCGAGCAGTTTGGTGTCGGTGATCCAGATGACGCGCGGCACGTTGGCGTAGGTGAATGCCTGAAAATTCGGCACATGGGCGTTGTTCCCGCTACCGTTGTTATATTGGTCGGCGAAATACGCCACGTTGTAATCGCGCACATACCAGCCGGGGGGCGGCAGCGACGCGGCCTTGATACCTTCGACGCCCGGAACATAATGCGCCGTCGGCTGGGCTTGCAGCGAGGACGTCAACGCCACAAGGCTGACGCAGAAAACCAAACGGTTAATGAGGTTAGTCATGATTTTTGGGGTTTTCGGTGGTTTCAAACATCCTGAATTTTGCCGTGCAGATAGCTTTCAAACGAACTCAAGTCGAGCAAGCCGTGGCCGGAAAGGTTGAAGAGCAAAACTTTTTTCTGCCCGGCTTCGCGACATTTGATGGCTTCGTCCACCACCGCTGCAATGGCGTGGGAGGATTCCGGCGCCGGCACGATGCCTTCCTTACGCGCGAATAGCACAGCGGACTCGAAAACTTTCGTCTGGTGATATGCCTTGGCTTCCATGAGGCCGAGGTGCAGCGCGTGGCTGACCATCGGCGACATGCCATGATAGCGCAGACCGCCGGCATGGATGCTCGGCGGCATGAATTTGTGGCCGAGCGTATACATTTTCACCAGCGGTGTGGTTTCGGCCGTGTCGCCGAAATCGTAGCGCAGTTCGCCTTCCGTCAGGGTCGGACACGCCGACGGCTCGACGCCGACGATGCGATATTTCTTCCCGTCCTTGATTTTTCCCCGGATGAAGGGGAAAGCAAGGCCGGCAAAATTGCTTCCGCCGCCGCAGCAGCCGAAAATCACATCCGGTTCCTCGCCGGCGCGCTCCATCTGCTTGATGGTTTCCTCGCCGATGACGGTCTGGTGATGGCAGACGTGGTTGAGCACGCTGCCGAGGGAATATTTTGTGCCCGGCGTCTTGACGGTGTCCTCGACCGCCTCGCTGATGGCGATACCGAGACTGCCGGCGCAATGCGGATCTTCCGCGAGCAGCTTGCGGCCGTATTCGGTCAGGTTGCTCGGACTCGCGTGAACGGTCGCGCCCCAGGTGTGCATGAGCATCCGGCGGTACGGCTTCTGGTCGTAGCTGACCTTGACCATGTAAATGTTGCATTCCAGCCCGATCAGGCTGCACGCGAATGCCAGCGACGCGCCCCACTGGCCCGCGCCGGTTTCCGTGGCGAGGCGCTTGGTGCCGGCGACTTTATTGAAGTATGCCTGCGGCACAGAGGTGTTGACCTTGTGACTGCCGGCGGGACTAACACCTTCGTATTTGTAATAGATGTGGGCGGGCGTGTTTAGCGCCTTTTCCAGTCGCACGGCGCGCAGCAACGGCGTGGGCCGCCACAGCGCATAGATGTCGCGCACGGGTTCGGGAATCTCGATGTATTTCTCCCGGCTGATTTCCTGATCAACAAGATTGCGCGGGAAAATGGCCTCCAGCGCCTCGGGCGGCAGCGGCTCTTTGGTGCCCGGATGCAGCGGCGGCGGCAGCGGCTCGGGGAAATCGGCGTTGAGGTTATACCAGGTGGATGGAATATCCGCCTGCGTCAGATCGAAGCGCGTTTTCTGGCTCATGTGATAAGTGGGTGACCGCCACATCATCCACGCCGCCGCGAACCTAAACCATCCCTGTCGTGCCAAAAATTAAGCAATTCTTGGCATTGCAAAACTCAACTGGCCTTGACGGCCGCGACGAGCGCGTTAAGGGAGGCCTTCGCATCGCCAAACAGCATGCGCGTGTTGTCCTTGTAGAAGAGATGATTCTCGATGCCGGCGAAACCGGCGGCCATCGAGCGTTTCATCACGATGGTGGTCTTGCAACGATCAGCGTCAATGATCGGCATGCCGTAAATCGGGCTGGATTTGTCCTCGCGGGCGGCAGGGTTCACGACGTCGTTCGCGCCGATGACGAGGCAGACATCCACGCGATCCATCGAGGGATTGATCTGCTCCATTTCGATGAGCTGGTCGTAAGGCACGTTCGCCTCGGCGAGCAGCACGTTCATGTGACCGGGCATGCGACCGGCGACCGGATGGATGGCAAATTGCACTTCGACGCCGCGCTTGCCAAGTTCTTCGGTCAGCTCGCGCACGGAATGCTGCGCCTGCGCCACGGCCATGCCGTAGCCGGGCACCACCACAACGCGTTGGGCATAAGCCAGCAGCAAAGCCACTTCGTCGGCCTGAATGGGCTTGACGGTGCCGGCAACTCCACCGGCTGCCGCCGCGCTGCTGCCACTGGAACCAAAGGCACCAAACAGAACATTCGTAACCGGGCGGTTCATCGCCTTGCACATGAGCAGCGTGAGCAGCGTGCCGGACGAGCCGACGAGCGTGCCGGCGACGATCATCGCCGTGTTGTTGATCGCAAAACCGTCCGCCGCGACGGCCAGACCGGTGAAAGAATTCAGCAGCGAAATCACCACCGGCATGTCCGCACCACCGATGGGCATGACCATCGCGATGCCGAAAAACAGCGCGAGACAAAACATCACAATGAACGCAACAACGGCATTGTGACCGGTGGCGTTGAACGTGAGCCAGCCGCATAAACCGAGAATCACGAGACCGATAAGCCCGTTCAAATAATTCTGGCCGGGGAACGTCATCGGCTTCTCGAATTTTCCTTCCAGTTTCAGATACGCGATGATGCTGCCGGAGAACGAGAGCGACCCGATGAGCGTGGCGAACAGCATCGGAATCGTGATGGCCGCCGATGGATCATGCAGCGCGGGGATGGCCACGCCGGCGATCTGCGCCGCCGGTTGCGCGTCTTTCAAAAATTCCAAGCTCGCGACCAATGCCGCCGCACCGCCACCGAGGCCGTTGAACAGCGCCACCATCTGCGGCATCGCCGTCATCTTCACCGAATACGCGCCAAATGCGCCAATGACCAGCCCCACGACAATGCCGATGACGATGAGCACATAATTGTTGCCGTGCGTCCAGATGTTCGCGCCTTCCCGGTTACACAGGATGATGAGGCCGACCGCCATGCCCGCCGCCGCCACGAGATTTCCCTGTCGCGCGGTCTTCGGCGAAGCCAGAAACTTGATGCCGAGGATGAACAGGACCGCAACGCCGATGAGGATTAAAGCAATGGTGGAACTCATATCATTTCTTCTTCTTGAACATTTGCAGCATGCGGTCCGTGACCATGAAACCGCCGAAAACATTGGCGGATCCGAACACCACCGCGACGAACCCCAGCACCTGTTGCAGGCCGGTGGTAGCGTCTGCCAGCACGAGGATGCCGCCGAACAAAATGATGCCGTGAATGGCGTTGGTGCCGGACATCAGCGGCGTGTGCAACATCGAGGGCACTTTGGAGATGACTTCAAACCCCACGAATATCGCGAGGATGAAAATAAAGAGGATGTTTGTATCCATAAAATGTCAGCTGGCTTTGGGGAGGAGTTTTTCGTTCACGATCTTGCCACCGTGCGTGACGAGACAGCCCTTGATGATTTCGTCGTCGAGCTTGAGGTTGAAAACTTTTTCCTTCTTGTCCCAGAATTCCTCGACGAGCGCCACGAGGTTCGCAGCGTAAACCTGGCTGGCGTGCAGCGGCGCGCGACCGGGCAGATTGGCGATGCCGACAATCTTCACGCCGTTGCGGTCAATCACTTCGTTATATTTGACGCCTTCGACGTTGCCGCCGGTTTCAACGGCCATGTCCACCACCACGCTTCCGGGTTTCATGGCGTTGAGCATGTCGGCGGTGACGAGCACCGGCGCTTTGCGCCCAAAAACTTGCGCCGTGGTGATGACCACGTCGGAATCGCCGCAGGTCTTGTTCATCGCGTCGCGCTGCTTTTTAATCTGTTCTTCGGTGAGCGCCTTCGCGTAGCCGTCCTTGGTCTGGCCGGTTTCGCCGATGTCGATTTTCAGGAACTGCGCGCCGAGCGACTTCACCTGCTCCTCGACGACGGGACGCGTATCGTAAGCGGTGACTTTCGCGCCGAGCCGCTTGGCGGTGGCAATCGCCTGCAAACCCGCCACGCCAACGCCGATGATGAAAACTTTCGACGGCAAAATCGTGCCCGCCGCCGTGGTCATCATGGGGAAAATCTTGTTGGAATAACGCGCGGCGAGAATAACCGCCTCGTAGCCGCCAAGATTCGCCTGCGAGGACAATACGTCCATTTTCTGCGCGCGCGTCGTGCGCGGCACGAATTCCATGCTGATGGCGCTGACGCCGCGGTCGGCAAATTTCTGAACGAGTTCCTTTTCGTTGAACGGATCCAGCAGGCTGGCGTGGACGGAACCCTGCTTGAGCCAGGCGATTTCTTCCACCGGCGGTTTGCGCAGGCGCAGCACGATGTCGCCGGAGGCAATGAGCGCCTGGCGATCGCTGTTGATGGTCGCGCCGGCCTTAGTATAGGCGTCGTCGGCAAAACCGGCGGCGAGGCCGAGGCCGGCTTCAACTTCGACCTGGGCACCGAGCTTGACGAGCTTGGCGACACTGTCCGGCGTCAACGGCGCGCGGCTTTCGCCGGGATGCGTTTCGCGGGGAACGGAAATTTTCATGGCTCTGAAATCCAGAGAATGCTACCGAAATTTTCCGGGATGGGAACCCGTTTCTTGCCAAAGGATCGCTTTTTTTTGGCAGTTCTCGCCGGCTGGCGTCAAAAATCTACGCTTAATCGCAATAAGGGCAGGGAATTGGATAAATATTTTACCCCTGGGCCTGCCGGCGGTGAGTCTACTTCGATTTGATGGACACCGGATCCGGACCTGAAACCGTAGTTTATTTGCCGCAATAATGTGAAAGGGCCAAGTTTGATACTGGAAGTTGGCAGATGGGAGATGGGAGATGGGAGTTGGACGCGCGAAGGGGGCGAGACATGACCGCACTTAACCGCACCAAATCGCACCAAACCGCACCGAAAATTAAATATTGAAGGTTTTCAGGTTGCCGGGCGAAGCGGGCACGCTCCACCCAGACAACCCAGAACAGGCGGCGGAACAAAATCCAGATGTCAAAGAACGGCCACGCACGCCGCCCTGGAATACCCCACCCGCCGCCGACACGGCAGCGCCAGAGACACCGTCGGCCGGCGACAGGCTAAGGCGTGATTTCAAAATCGCTTGAAACGGCAGTTGCCATTTTGAAAACACGCCAACCAAAAGCCGAGCCCACCGAACGAACTGTATTATTATATATTGATACATATATGGCGAGTAAAATCCTCAAAGATTTTCCGCTGCGCTGCCTCATTTCTTTCAGTGTGAATATGATGTGTGAGGGATTGATACCACACTTTTCCTGACGAGGAACCGCGCTTCACCGCCCCCGGCGGGTTTCGGACGGAAGCCGATGGGCTTTCAGACGGTTCAACAATTGTTCGGCGTCGGGTTCCGCCAGCACCAGTTCCAAATGTTTCGCGCGGATGAAACCCTCCTGCCTTGTGTGATCGAGAAACTGCAGCAGGGGACGGTAAAAACCACCGGTGTCCAAAAGCCCGACCGGTTTCTGGTGCCAGCCAAGCTGGCTCCACGCCAGCACCTCGAACAATTCCTCGAACGTCCCGAACCCCCCCGGCAGCGCGATAAAACCGTCCGCCAGCTCCGCCATCAAGGCCTTGCGCTCGTGCATGGTTTTCACCACGCGCAAGTCAGGCAATTTTTCGTGGACGACTTCCTTGAGGACGAGCTTTTCGGGAATCACGCCGATCACGTGGCCGCCGTGTTGCAACACCGCGTCGGCCACGATGCCCATCAAGCCGATCATGCCGCCGCCATAGACCAGCTCAATTTTTTCGCGCGCCAGCGCGGTGCCGAGCGCCTGCGCCGCCGCCGCATATTCGGGACGGGCGCCGGCGCGGGAACCGCAATAAACAGCGATGCGTTTCATTTTGGTGAGCCACGAAATACACGAACCACCCGAAAATTAAAAGGCGATGGCCAAACTTTTTTTGGTGATTCCCCATTATTCCTGGCATGACAACTTTTTCGGTTTGGCACAATTTTGAATTCTGGAAGGCAACAATCCACAACCAGCCAGCTAACCGACTTCAATTCCTGGTTACCAGTGAGCTTGGCGTCACCATAGCCGTGTCCAGCATCGTCGAGAGCTTTCTCCGGAGATTTTCACCACCGCGATTCCGTAGGTTTGGTGGCAATAATCCCCGGAGGGTTTCACCCTGCCCGCACCGCCGTGATGAACGCCCGCACTTTCGCGGCGTCCTTTTTTCCCGGCGCGGATTCCACGCCGCTGGAAACATCCACCGCAAACGGCCGCACGCGCCGCACCGCTTCCGCCACATTTTCGGGCGTCAGGCCGCCAGCCAGGAAGACGGGCTTGCCGAATTTCTGCGCTCCAATCGCCAAGTCCCAATTAAATTTCTCGCCGGTGCCGCCCAATCCGGCCGCGGAACAGGCATCCAGCAGAAAGGCGTCGGTGTGGTAATTCGCCAGGGTTTGCAGGCTGGCCGCGTCGCGCACGCGCAGGGCTTTCAGGCTCATCACGCCGAATTGGGTGCAAAAATCCGAGGGCTCATCCCCATGAAATTGCAGCAGGTTCAGCCCGCACGCGGCGATAGCTTCCATGACTTGCGCCTCATCGGGATTCACGAACACGCCCACACGCAGCACGAACGGGGGCAACGAATGGGAAATCGCCGCTGCCTGCGCGAGCGTGATGTGGCGCGGGCTGCCGGCGTAAAACATCAGCCCGACCATGTCCGCGCCGGCGGCGGCGGCGACCTGACCGTCGGCCACGCTGGTGAGGCCGCAGATTTTTACCTTTGTGCTCATTTACGATTGCGTGTCGCGGGCAAATCGTAAATCGTAAATCAAAATTTGCCAATGCCGCGCATGATTTATTTCGATTACAACGCCACCACGCCACTCGACCCGGCGGTGCGCGAAGCGATGCTGCCGTTTCTGGGCGAATTTTGGGGCAACCCCTCCTCCATTCACCGCATCGGCCGAAAAGCGCGGGCGCTGCTGGACGACGCGCGCGACCGCGCGGCCACATTTTTAGGGGCCAAACCGAGCGAAATCATTTTTACCAGCGGTGGAACGGAAGCGAATAATCTCGCGGTTTTGGGGACGGCGCGAGCCCTTAAGGCAAAGGGGAAGCACCTCATCACTTCGGCCATTGAACATCACTCGGTGCTGCAAGGCTTCGATTATCTTGAAGAAAAGGAGGGGTTTTCGGTCACCCGGTTGCCCGTTGATCTCGCGGGGCGAGTTTCGGTGGATGAATTAAAGAATGCCCTGCGCCAAGACACGGTTTTGGTCTCCATTATGGCGGCAAACAACGAAATCGGGACGTTGCAGCCGGTCGCGGAAATCGGCAAGGTGTGCCATGAACGGGGGGTTGTATTTCACACCGATGCGGTGCAATGGTTCGGCAAAGAACCGTTTTTAAATATTAAACAGTTCAACGCCGATATGGTTTCCGTTTGTGCTCACAAATTTCACGGCCCAAAAGGTGCGGGTCTGCTTTACATCAAAGCCCCCTTTCATCCGGATCCCCTTTTTTTCGGTGGCGGTCATGAAAATGATCGTCGGGCCGGGACGGAATGTCTCTCAAATATCGTGGGTTTGACGGTGGCAATGGAAATGTTTGTGAAAACTCCGGTTTTTTCCTGCGTCCAGCTTGAACCCTTGTTGAAAAAATTGCATAAAGTGGTTGAAAAAATTGAGGGCTGTGAACTTGTCAGTTCCAAAGCCGGGTCACTTAAAAACACTCTCGCTTTCACGGTGAGCGGCGCCGATAGCGTGTCCCTAATTGCGGCTCTGGATGTGGAAGGTATTTATGCTTCCAGCGGGTCGGCTTGTTCCGCAGGTTCACTGAACCCCAGTCACGTGGTTATGGCGCTGGGAAAGAAAGAAAAGGGAAATTCCTTAATCCGTTTTTCATTGGGCCGAGAATCATCGGAGGCAGACGTGGATTATGTATGTGCTTCACTGCCAGAAATCATCCAGCGCTCACAACGCGGCTCAAAGCCGGTTAAGACATTGTGAATGACTTGTTGATGAAGCCAACAAGTTTGACTTTTAATTTTTTACCGTTTTCATATATTGAAGTTGTGCCCGCTGATACTGTACAGATCAGCTATAGATTATTGTATTTTTAAAGTTGTTAGGCTTGTTCACAGGCCTTAATAGGGGTAGTTTTTTTGAACGAGAAGACAAATATTAATCAAAGAACATGAAAATAATCATCGCCAAAGACAAGATTATCAGCGGTCTTCAAGCCGTTCAGAGTGTCGTCAGCACACGAACAACGCTTCCCATTCTTTCCAATGTTCTGCTGCGAGCCGAGGAAGGCCAATTGGAATTTACCGTGACGGATCTGGATGTGACCGTAGCCTGCGCGGTGGAGGCAAAAATTGAAAAAACAGGGGCTACCACCGTGCCGGTTAAAAAGTTATTTGACATCGTGCGTGAGTTAAATGGCGGGGACATAGAAATTGAAAAAGACGAAAAAAACATAAACACCATCCGCAGCGGGGGTTCATTCTTTAAAATAAACGGCTTATCTGCCGATGAATTTCCACCCATCCTGAAATTAAAAGACGATAAAAAAGTGGGGTTAACCCAGGAAACACTAAAAGGGATGCTGAAAAAGACGTCTTTTTCCGTTTCAACAGACGAATCCAGATATGTATTAAACGGAATTTATATAAGCCTGAAAGAAAATAAAATAACGATCGTGGCCACGGATGGCCGTCGGCTAGCGCTGGTAGATGAAGAAGTGGAAATATCGGAAAAAAGCAGCGGGGAATTTATTGTGCCGGCCAAAGCCGTCAGCGAACTCAATCGTCTGCTTCAAGATAAAGGAGAAGTGGAACTGCGCTTTTGCGAAAACCAGGCATCGTTCGAGCTGAAAGGAGAAAAATTATCTTCCATCCTCCTAACCACCAAGCTGATAGAGGGAAATTATCCCAATTACCGGCAGGTTATCCCAGGAGAAGCCAGGGAACGAATTTCGGTGGGACGAGAAGAGCTGCTGCAAGCCCTTCGGCGGGCGGAAATCATGACCAGTGAAAAAGCCAATTCCGTCAGACTTAATTTTGGACGCAACAACCTGACCATCACAGCCAACTCTCCGGAAGTGGGTGAAGCCCGAGAAACCATGGCCATCAACTACAAGGGCAAAGATTTAGCCATTGCATTCAATCCGCGCTACCTCATTGATCCGCTTAATGCACTCGCAGTAGATGAAGTTTCCATTGAATTAATTGATGAGTTAAGCCCCGGCGTCCTTAAAATTAACGGGCCATTCCTTTACGTAGTCATGCCGATGCGTTTGAACTAGAAAAAGCCATCACCTACACAAGCCCCGATCAAAACAAAGAGAAGGGTTTGGAGTGGCTAATGAAAAGAAGGAGAATGGGTTTGAAGATCACGGAATCCACCAAAGACTAAAAGGATTCACGGTTAGAATCGGAACCGGAGCCATCAGAAACAGAATTTTTCAATCTGCAATTGTTGGCTCGCTTCAACCAGACCAACAAAATACTTATGTCGGCCGGGGAAACCCCCGAAATCCGCGCAGCCTGGCCAATTGTAAGCGGCCTGATTTTTTCAAATTTCTGGCGTGCCTCCAGCCGTAAACTAGGCACTGTCGAAAAGTCGAATGAGAAGGGAATGTTTTTATCTTCCAAATTTTTAGAGCGCGCAACTTCAATTTCCTGCCGTTCCACATAGCCGGCATACTTCACCGTAATTTCAACTTGCTGAATAACTTCGTCAGATAAATTACCATTCTGGTTTGGCAGGTTGCGATAATTCATTTCCGGACGACTCAGAATCTTTGCAAGAGAATCTGTTAAATATCTAGTTAAATGCAAGCGGTTTAGTTCATTTTCTATCGCATTTTTCTTAACGTTTAAACGCTGGCCATTCCGCTCGGGCAGCAACCCGATGTCCCAACCAAGCTGGCTTAATCGTAAATCAGCATTATCCTGGCGCAGCAATAAGCGGTATTCAGCGCGGGACGTGAACATCCGGTATGGCTCAGTTGTCCCTTTAGTAACCAGATCGTCAATCAAAACGCCGATATAGGCCTGATCTCGACGAAGAATAAGCTGAGTTTTTCCCTTGGTTTTTTGTGCGGCATTGATACCAGCCATAATGCCTTGAGCAGCGGCTTCCTCATAACCGGATGTGCCATTGATCTGTCCGGCCATAAAAAGATTCGCACAGACCTTCGTTTCAAGGGTTGGAAAAAGCTGGGTAGGAAAAACAAAGTCGTATTCGACAGCATAGGCAGGCCGAAGGATTTCGGCGTTTTCGCAGCCAATAATGGTACGCACCATTTCAACCTGAACCTCAAATGGCAGGCTGGTTGAACAGCCATTGACGTAAAATTCATCCGTGCCAATGCCTTCGGGTTCCAAAAAAATTTGATGGCGCTCTTTATCGGCAAACTTGACAATTTTATCCTCGATGGAGGGACAATAACGCGGACCAACTCCTTCAATTTGACCAGAATACATTGGGGACTTGTGGATATTCTTGCGAATAACCTCCGCCGTTTTGGCCGTCGTGTAGCTGATATAGCAGGGCAACTGCCGATTAATCCGGTCGAGAACCGAGCCGGGCGGGAATTTGCCACCGGAAAGGCTCACCGCTGGAACTGGAACATGTAATTGTTCCATGTGGAACAAATCATCTTTCCAAAACGTAAAATAGGAAACCGGCTCATCGCCGGGTTGCGTTTCGGTTTTTGAGAAATCAATGGATTTGCGTAAAAGTCTAGGCGGCGTGCCGGTTTTCAGACGGCCTAGTTCCAAACCCAGCTCATTGAGTGAACTTGAAAGATTCAAGGCAGCGGCATCTCCGGAACGGCCTCCGGATTGTTGATTGGTGCCTATGTGCATCAAGCCGCGCAAAAATGTTCCGGTGGTGATGACGACGCAGGTTCCTAGAAATTGCACTTCCAAAGTTGTCTCAACGCCAAAGGCGACTCCATTTTTGTGCAAAATTTTAGCCGACTGCCCTTGTTTGACATCGAGATTAGGTTCGGATTCACAAACCCATTTCAGGCGGAACTGATAAGCCTTTTTATCGCATTGAGCGCGTGGGGCCCAAACCGCTGGGCCTTTTTTGGTATTTAACATCCGAAACTGAAGTCCGGTCATGTCAGTGGTCTTGCCCATCTCACCACCCAGCGCGTCAATTTCCCTAGCAAGGTGTCCTTTGGCCAGACCGCCAATCGCAGGGTTGCAGGACATTTGGCCAATTGAATCGGCATTTATGGTAAGTAAAAGGGTCTGACAGCCCATTCGTGCGGCTGCCAAGGCCGCTTCGACACCCGCGTGGCCGGCGCCGACAACGATCACATCATATTGCTTGGGATAAACAAACATGCACACTAGAGCCGTTTAATTATTACAGAAGCCTCAATAATTTGTATTAAATTATCTTGTATTGGGCTTCAAAGATGTTCGCTGAAGTTTTCTTTTTTATTCTGCGCTTGGGATTGGCTGCAAGATGTTCGCTGATCTTGAAAATGGTTTCCATCTCATCTTCCCGGCCGATGGATCTGGCAATTTCAAGCACCGTGAATTTTTGATTCAAATTCGATTTAAGAAATGTCATTATTTGTCTTTGAAGGGTTAAAACATTTTCGGCTGCTTTTTTCCCGGCTTCAACACCCGGCTGATGATAGGCATTTACGTTGATAAGGCTGGCATAAAACCCAACTGCACGCTCGAACAAGGCAATCAGCATTCCAACGACCTTTGCATCAACATCATTAACGGTAATGGTAACTGATTCTCGGCTGTTTTCGGCCAAAGCAAGCCTTGTTCCAAGAAAAAACCCCTGCAGGAAGTCGCCGGATGTGGTGTCAGGTTCGGTGAAGACCGGTTCGCCAATTTGATCTTTTTGCACCTCGATAAAAATTACAAAAAAATCGTTCAATCCATCTCTAAGTTGTTGTATATATGAATGTTGGTCAGTTGACCCTTTGTTGCCAAGCACGCATAAGCCTTGATTTACACGATTTCCATTCAAATCAAGTTCCTTGCCAATAGATTCCATCACCAATTGCTGAAGATACTTGGAAAACAATTCCAAACGGTCTTTGTAAGGCAAAACAACCATGTTTTTAGTTCCTTTACCGTTTCCGGAAGCAAACCATGCAAGAGCAAGCTGAGCGGCTGGATTGGCTTTAACGTTTTTAGTACGCGTGGCTGAATCTGAAAGCCGACCACCTTCGAGCAATCCATCGATATCAAATCCTTGCAAGGCCGCGGGCAGAAGTCCCACCGCCGAAAGTTCACTAGTGCGACCACCAACCCAATCCCACATGGGGAAGCGTTCAATCCATTGGTTGGCGAGAGCAAATTTATCCAACTCGCTTCCAAACATGGTCACGGCAACAGCGTGCTGGCCGAAAGCCAAACCCGCTTTTTCATAAGCAGCCTGCGCCACCAACATACCGTTACGGGTTTCCTTGGTGCCTCCGGATTTGGAAATGACGATGCACAATGTCCGGTTCAATTTTTTCCCAATGGCGGCCAGCGTTCGGTTCATGCCGTCAGGATCGGTGTTGTCAAAAAAGAACGGTTTAAGCTGGTCCCGGCGCGGATTGCCGAGGGCCTGGGCGACAAATTGCGGGCCGAGCGCGGAACCGCCGATGCCGACGAGCAGAAAATTAGTGAAATCCCCGCCCGGGGCGCGAATGACACCCGCATGAACCTTGGCGGTAAAGTCCTTAATTTTGAACAGGGTTTCCTCGATTTCACGCCGGATTTCCGGCGTCGGCGCCAGCGCAGGGTTGCGCAGCCAGTAATGGCCGACCATGCGTTTTTCATCGGGATTGGCGAGGGCACCGGCTTCCAGCGCATCCATGGCGGCGAACGCTTTTTGGATTTCCGGTTCCATCGCCGAAAAGAACGCGTCATCCACGTGCATGCGGCTCAAATCAATGGCCAGTCCGAGGGGAGGAAACTCGGTGTAATATTTCTGAAATCGCTCCCACCACTGTAATTTTGTAAGGTTCATAAAATTCACCAGCCTGCGATTGAATGATTTTGGCTGCGGCACGGCAAGAAAAATTACCGCGGGGACCGCGGCGGGGAGAGACAGGAGATTTATACCACCGGCAACAAGATGCGAACCGTCGTGCCGCGACCGGGGCGGGAAAAAATCCTGATCTGACCGTGGTGCGTCTCAATGATGCGGCCGACGATGGCGAGGCCAAGGCCGGTGCCCCTGGCCTTGGTCGTGGTGAGCAGCGTTTTGAACGCGCGCTGCTGTTGTTCCCGGCTCATGCCGCCGCCGGTGTCCTTGAACGCCACCGCAACGTGTCCGGAACGCAGCGAAGAAGTTTTGATGGTGAGCGAACCGCTGGCGGGCATGGCTTCAGCCGCGTTCAATATCAGATTTAAAAACGCCTGTTCCAGTTGCGGCGCGTCGCCCAACACCAACGGCAAATCCGGTTTCAAGCGGCACACCAGCTTGACGCCTTGATTGGCCAACTTGTGGCGCACCAGCAGGCTTAGCTCATTGATCAAATCATTGAGATTCACCGGAGCGGGCTTCGGTTCCGTTGTCCGCGCAAAATCCAGAATCTGCTCCACGATTTTGTTCAGGTGTTCGATTTTGGAGGCGATAATCTGGGCGTCTTTGTGGCGCGGATCCCGGGCCTCAAATTTTAAATCCAGCGAGTGATAGAGCAATTTCATCACCGTGAGGGGATTGCGGATTTCATGAGCCACTTCCGCCGCGAGCAAACCAAGGGCGGACAATTTTTCGTTCTGGCGCAATTGTTCCTCCACGTCCACGACCCGTTCGTAAAGCCGCGCCTTTTCAATTGCGATGGCGGACAATTCGGCCAGCGCGGACAGGATTTTAATTTCCTCGTTGGAAAAACTGTAGGATCGCGCCGTATAAACGTTCAACGCGCCGATGCTCTGCCCGGCGAAAATCAAGGGCACGCTCAACAGCGACACCAGATTTTCGCGACGCGCCAGCTCGACGTTTTGGTAGCGCGTGTCGGTCTGGACGTTGGCGACCTGCAACGGTTTTTTCCGCCGGGCCACCACGCCAATAAGGCTTTCGTGCGCGCTCAAGCGGGGTTTGTTGATATAGGCAGCCCCGGCGCCGAAGCTCGCGCGCAGGTCGAGCCACTCGCGGGATTCGTCGAGCAACATCAGCGAACACATCCGCGCCCGCATCAGTTCGCAAGCCTCCCGGGTGATGACGCGCAAGGCTTCGTCGAGGTTTAACGTGGAATTGATCGTGCGGCTTACGCTGGAGAGCGACTCGAAGAGCATCACTTTCAGCCGCAGCTGTTCGTAGAGCCAGGTGTGGTGAATCACCTTGGCCGCCTGGATGGCCAATTCCTGCAATAACGCCTGATCTTCCGCCGAAAACGCATGGGCGCGGTCGGAATCCACGTTGATGACGCCGCGCACTTCGCCCTGAACCTCGAGCGGGACGGCAAGTTCCGAGCGCACATCGCGGCGGACGCTGACGTAACGCTGGTCCTGGGTCACGTCGCCGACGCGCGCGGGCCGGCCGTGGCGGGCAACCCAGCCGGTAATGCCCTCGCCGACGCGTAATTTCAGTTTGCGTGCGGCCGGTGAGAGGTTTTGGGCCGCATGGATTTCGAGGAAACCGGTGGTAGGATTGATGAGCACGAGCGAACCAGACGAGGCGCGCATCACGCGCACCGCCTCGCTGATAATGAGCTGGAACGCCTCCTGCGAATCGAGCGTGGAGTGGATGACGTTGCTGACTTGATACAGCAAGCTCAACCGCTCCGGCGTCAGCGTTGATTGGTAAAATTCGTCGGCCACGGAAAGCCTTTGATTATTAATGTCATTCAAGTTTCAAAAATCACAGGGGCAGGGCGAGTTTCAATTAAAAACAAGAAATACAAAATCAAAACTCACCTCACCCTTGCGGTCATCATGATGCCGGCGGCGGCAAAAATCAAATTGGGCAGCCATGCCGCGAGCCAGCCAGGCAACTGTCCGTTGATGCCGAAGGCGAGACTGACCTGCTGCAAAACAAAATAGGCGAAGCAGATGAAAATGCTGCCCGCCACGCCGAAAAATAAATTCCGCCGCCCGGACGCAGCGCCAAAGGGGATGGCGATGAGCACCACCACCAGACATGTCCACGGCGCGGCCAGCCGGCCATGGAATTTTGTGAGCAGCACCGCCGCCTCCTCCGCCGACATATCGGGATTGTCATGGAGATAGGCGTTGAGCTCGGTGAGCGGAATGTCTGCGTTGCGCGAGCCGCGCAAGGTTTGGGTGTCGGTGAATTTAATGGCGCGCAAAATCCGCTGCGGGGTCTCGGCAAATTCCGGCAGGGCGACGGAGTTGGTGGAAAACAAGGGGATCAAGCTCCCGCGCGAACCGGCCTGCGTAAACATTTTAGCGTTGTAGAAAGTCCAGACGCCGCGGACATAACTAGCGCGGTCAGCCTGGAGCGAGCGCCAGGAACCGTCGGGCAGCGTCCAGGTCACGTTGGGATCCAGCATGGTGGCGGTGGCCGCGTCATATTCGCCGATCTGCCAGATGCGCCGATCACGCACATTGCGAAAACCGGTTTTGGCAAACCGGATTTTGACGGCTTCATCCATTTTTTTACCGTGGCGCGAAAGAATTTTTGCCGACCATTGGGCGCAGCGCGGGACAACCATTTCGTTCAGGGCAAACTGGATGCCGCCGGCGACCAAGCCGACGGCAAAATACGGCGCGCACAACCGCCACAGGCTCACGCCAGCGGCACGGAGCGCGGTGAGCTCGTGATGCTTGGCGTGGTGTGTAAGGGCATAGAGCAGAGCCAATAGCAGGGCAATGGGCAGCACCAGCACCAAAAATTCCGGCAGCTTGGCGGCGGCGTAGGCGAGGGTGTCCAGCAGATGGAGGTTCGCCTCGCGCAGATGTTCAAGCTCGGTGAAAAAAAAGAAAGAAATCCAAAAAACCAGAAATCCGCCGAGGCAGCAAGCCAGCGGCGTGAGAAGTTCGCGGAACAGATATCGGTCGTGCAACCGCATGGGCGCAGGTTAAACAGCCGGCGGGGGATCTGCCAATGGAATTGATGACGGCTTTTCTTAATCCCAGCCGCAGGGCCAATCTGCCAAAACGATTGGGATGAGGAATAGACGTTCCAAGAAAGCCTTGCGTTCCGGCCGGGAAAATATATTTTCCATCGCCCGGTTGGGTTGGTAGCTCAGTTGGTAGAGCAGTGCCCTTTTAAGGCATTGGTCCGGGGTTCGAGTCCCCGCCAACCCACCACTGCTGCTTCAGGCAAGCCGTCGCGCCGCCGACTTGTGGCGCGACGCCATTTGTTCCGCCGCGGCCGGCCCCGGATAAAATGGGCTTACGCCGGGCCGCAAAACGAGTTTTTACGCGGGCGGGTAATTTTATTCATGATCCGTTCACTTGAACAAAAACTCGCGGCGATTCACGCCGCGCCGCAGACAAAGGATTTCATCATCGCCGACGCGAAGGATGCCGACATGGCGTTCGGCGTGCGGGCGCCCGGTCCGCGAGGCTATCTCGCGCGGCAGGGCGCCCGCCCGGCGCAATTCTCACCGGAAGTCTGGACGCGCGAAGAATACGGCCACCGCAATCTGCCGGAATTTCTCGATATCATCCGGGAGGTGGTGCATCAGGGTTTGGTGGATATCATGCTCATGTCCGCCTACGTCAACGAGCAGCTCACCATCAAGGAAGGACTGTTCAAAAATTCCGCCGTCACGCCCGCCGCGCGCGCGAACGACACCACGGATGTCTGGGCCGTGCGCCACGGCAGTTACACGCGCGAACCCTCACAGCCGTTTCGTTCCGCGAGCATTGACCACATTCAATGCGGCGAGATCGAGTGCGACCGCACAACCGATGATTTTCCCGGGGCGAATCTGGGTTTGTATTCGCTAACGTTCGTCAACGACCTCCAGCAGGACCGCAAAGGGCTGCTGTGGTATAAGGAATTCCGCGAAGAAGCGGAGCGCAAAAAATTCCGGCACTTTCTCGAAGTCTTTGATCCGAACATCAACAGCGGCCTGGCGCCGGAGAAGCTCGGCGAATTCATCAACGACAATATCATCCGCACGCTCGCCGGCGTGCCCGATTCGGGCCGGCCTGATTTTCTGAAAATTGTTTATCACGGCCCGAAGGCGATGGAAGAACTCGCGCAGTATGACCCGAATCTCGTCGTGGGCATTCTCGGAGGCAGTGCCGGCACAACCTACGACGCGTTCAAGCTCATTTACGAGGCACAGAAATACGGCGCGCGCGTGGCGCTGTATGGCCGCAAAATCAACAATGCGGAACACCAGCTCGCCTTCATCGAGATGCTGCGGCACATCACCACAGGTAAAATTTCGCCGGAGGAAGCCGTCCATGCCTACCATGGCGTGTTGCAGGCCAAAGGCATCAAGCCGCAGCGCCCACTCGCCGACGATTTAAAAACCACCAACCAGGCAATGAGCTACGACGGCAGCGCCGCGCGCCGAGCCACGGTGGCAATCCGGAACAATCCGCTGGGGAAAAAATCAGCCGACTGGCCCAAGCGCGCCGACGGCTCGCCGGATTTTGAGAAAATGAATTCCGCGCAGCGCCTCGCCTATGACCGCGCGCGGCTGGGCTGATACAGGAAACGTTCCGCAATCAATTGCGCCGAAAGCCAGGCGAAATTGCGTTTCGAGAATACCGCCGGCAGTTCCCGCCGTCACAAATTGTTTGGGAAAGTTCGTGAGAAACTCCGGACCGGGGCAGTGAATATACCGGTTTTTGATTGAATCCCGGCGGATATGGCTAGAGCCGGTTACTTATTCCTGTAGCCGCAAAAAAGGCACAAAAGGGGCAAGAATAAACTTATTTTGTGCATATTGGTGGCTATGGTTTTAATTGATTTGCCATAGTGTTCGTTTGATGGAAGTTCTTAGGTAATAACGTTACCAAACTTTGATTTTTAAATCCCCGACGCCGGGGGCTTCAAAAGGGCCGGCGCTTGGTTTATCGGCGTGGCGCGGTTGGCCGAAGTAATCCTTGCCGATCACCAGCGGCGAGCCATCGGCGTTTTCGTAGCCCACATCTGGAATTTTGGACTTGCCGAGCAAGGCGGTGGTGACTTGCATCGTAGCGGCGGATTTCACATGGGGGAAGGATTGGAACTGGAGGAAGAACTTACCGTTTTCTTCCAAGACTTCCACAGTGGGACAAATTTCTGGCAAGGTCAGAGGATGGTCTTCCTTGTGGTATGGTCGTGCATTCCCGAAATAAACATTGCCACCGGTCTGCAACGGAAACTCCCGCTGGTCATAGACCCAGATTCCAAAACCAGAACCACGCTCGGGATGCTTGGCATCCCGCAGGCTCGGATCCTTTGATAATCCGGCTTTTCCGATGAAGATGTTGTTATAGAAGCGGTTGTCGCTGCCCTTGATGTTGCTCAAGCCAGCGACGGTTGTCGTATGTGCCAAATGGAAGGGAGTGAAACGCCCGGTCTCCGGCCGACAATAAATTTCCCCGGCGAAAAGGTTGTACGCGAAAGCACCGCCTTCAGACCAATCCGTCAAACTCCTCGCAGATAGCAGCAGGTTGTTGTCCACAACGAAGGGTCCGTGGTTTACCTCAACGAACAGGTCATCAGTAAGGTTGTCGTGGAAAAGGTTTTGCGTGACGTGTGTGCCCTGCGCCATCCAGTCCAACCAAAGACCGCGGCAAGTCCGGTAGATGTGGTTGCGGCTTATCTCAGTATCAATGGCACCGTGGAATTTGATGCCCGCCATCTCCGCACCGCCGAACAACTGCCGAACGTGGATGTCGTGGATGGTATTCCCGGTGACGGTGCTGAATGAGCAGCCCAGACTGCCGACGATGCCAGCTTGTTCGCAATACGAGACAGTGTTATTGCGGACGATATGGTGGCCGATGTTCTCCTTCATCCACGGGATGGCGTGGGCGTGGGCGCGCTCAATGGTCTTCACATAACCTTCGGCACGGTTGGCGGAGGTGTTGTCGAACTCGTCACCATATTTGCCGAGCGCAATGCCGGAGCAAATCGAGTGGCTGACGGTGTTGCTTTCGATTATCCAGCCTTTGCTCCAATGGGTGCCAATCAGTCCGATCTGCTCGGCTGTCGGCGGCGCCCACGGTGTGGCTGCGTGGCGCAGCGTAAAGCCACGCACGGTGATAAAGTTCCGGCCCGGCTGGTCGGGATAGAACACCGTGCGGCGCACGTTGATTTCGACCCGTTGCTCATTCGGGTTGACGCCCTTGAACTGCGCCCAAATCATCGTATTCCCATCGTCCACTTTACCGAACCACAGCGGCTCACCCGACGGCTTGAGCACGTCGTCCAGCTTGGCGGCCTCGGTCAACCACTCCCCGTTGATATAGACCGCGCCAGTGTGATGCGCGCGGCCCTGCTGATTGAACCAGTCGCCATGGATGAGGTCGTGGTAGGGATTAAAGCCACCGAAGAAAGAATTTGGCAGCGTCACTTTCCAGACATCGGCCTGAACTTCGGCCCAGTTTTTGATGACTTCCGATCCCTTGATCTCGACTAGCTCGCCCGGCGCGGCTTGATAGACGATGCGCCGAGAGTCGGACTTGCCACCGCGAGGCGGGTTGATGCGCTCGCGATAGGTGCCCGCATGCACGGTGATCATGTCGCCCGGCTGCGCGACTTGCGCGGCGGCGGATATGGTCTTGAAAGGCTTGGCCGAAGATCCGTCGTTGTGGTCGTTACCGGTGACGGAAACATGGAACTCGATGGCCAGAGCAGAAGTTGCCGCGAACGCCATCAACCCCATGATGATGCGGGTGGTAAGTGGGGCCATGGGCGTTTAGGCTTAAATATACTGCTTTGAAAGAAGGCGTCAAAGAATTAGCCGTTGCCGCGCGGGCTTACCAATCTCTGACCAGCCGCTGGGGGTGAGGTGATTTGTTCTCCGGCTTCCATTGCAACAATTGTTCGTTGCCTTTCTGCGCGTCCAGCAGACGCTTTGCCTCTTCCGGCGTCAACGCTCCCGGCTTGACCGGCTGACCTTGTTGCCGGTCTGGCTTATCGTCCTTCGGCTTGTCGCCAGAATCCTTTTTTTGTTCCTGCGGTTTCTGGTCTTCGCTCTTTTTCTGGTCGGATTGCTTTGGCTGATCCGGTTTTTGATTCTGCTGCTGTGGTTGATCTTGCTTCTTTTTTTCGTCCGATTTTTTCGGTTGGTCATTCTGCGACGGTTGTTGCTGTTGCTGCTGATCTTGCTGCGGTTGGTTTTGTTGTTGCTGTTGCTGCTTGAGTAACTGTTCCAGCTTTTTCAGTTTTTCGTCGTTGGGATAAGTCTTCAATCCCATTTCCGTCCGCTCCAGTGCCGCCGGGACGTTGTTGGAAATGTAAAGCTGCGCGCCGCTGTTAAAAAAATCTTCGGCGGGCGCGAGCTGCGCGCAAAGTTTCGGCGCGGCGATGAGCAGCACGCTAAGGCTGAGGAGGAGTCGCGATATCATCAATGTCCTTCAATTTCTTGGTGAACTCGGCAAACTGCTTTTCGGCGATTTTATATTTCTGCGTCAGCCCCGCCATGATCTCGTAGGCGCGATGAAACTCCGCGCGCTGCACCGCCGTGTCCGCGCTCGCCTTGGCCGACTGCAACGCCGCCTTGAGCGCGCGCACCTGTTCCGCCGCGCCTTGCGCGAAACGGTAATTGAAAATCGCATCGGCGTCATTCGTGTTCAACATCACCGCGCGCCCGTAAATTTTCGCCGACGCGTCAAACCCCTGTTCCAAGCCGTCCAAATCTTTCGCCTGCTTCGCCTTTTGGAACTGCACATTGCCGAGGTTGTAAAACGCCTGTTGCTGCAACTTCAAATCCGGCGAAAGTGACACTTGCTGGAAGAGATTTTGGGCGAGATCAAAATTCGTCGCGCGATACGCCGCGTCGCCGGCATTGAACATCAGCCGCAAATCATTCGTCTTCACCGCCGCGACTTTGGCGTATTCGGCCAGCGCATTCGTGAAATTGCCGGAATTATAATCCCGCAGAGCCGAAGCCGGCGACGCCCTGCCGGGGGAACTGAAAACCAGCAAAAGTAAAATCGCGCCGCCCGCGCGCACAGTTTTGCGGCGGACGCGTTCCGGCAACAAAAATTCCGCAACCAACAAAATCATCGCCGCCGACAGCGGCCACTGGAATTGTTCGTGATACCGCCGCACCAACTTTTCATTGCTCTCCGATTTCGGCAAAGGAGCGAGCCCGCGTTCGTAAAGCGTGTTGATCGTGTCTGCTCCGCGCAACGGCAGATAAAAACCGCCCGTGGCCGAGGCGATTTGCTGCAAAAGTTTTTCGTTCAGATGCGATTTCACGACCTGGCCTTTTTCGTCGCGGATGTAATCGGAATTTCCGTTCGCATCCGTCACGGTCACCAGCGTGCCATCGGCCGAACCGATGCCGATGGTGAAAATCTTCAAACCTTCCTTGGCCGCATTCTGCGCGGTTTCGAGTGCGCCTTCGTCGTTGTCCTCGCCGTCGGTAAAGAGCACGAGCACGCGGTGATGGTTTTTTTCCTTGAACGTGTCGAGCGCCGTGTTGATGGCGGCGGCGATGGCGGTGCCGCCCTGCGGAATCGTGTTCACGTCCAGCGCCTGCACAGTTTGCTGAAACGCGGTGTCGTCAATCGTCAGCGGGCATTCCAAAAATGCGTCGCCGGCGAACGCCACCAGCCCGAGCCGGTCGGCCTTGGCGGTCTGCATCAGTTCCAGGGCGGCAAGCTTGGCGCGGGCGAGGCGATTCGGGGCGATATCCGTGGCCAGCATGGATTTTGACGTGTCCACCGCGACAACAATGTCCAAGCCATTTTGCCGGACTTCTGCCAGATCAAATCCGCGCTGCGGCCGCGCAAGGGCGACGAGGAGCAGCGCACCGGCGGCGATGAGGAAAAGGTATTTCCATTTCCGCCGCGCCGATGAAAGACCGGTGGTCAATTGCGCCAGTAACCGTGATTCGACAAATTGCGGCAGCAGTTTTCGCTTCACGCGCTCGCCCCACCAGAAAAACACCGCCAGCGCCGGCGGGATCAACAGCAGCAGCCACAAAAGGTTTGGATGTTCAAAGCTCATGGCAGCCTCCGGAACGCAGTTTGCGCGAGGACTAATTCAATCAGCAAAACCGCCAGCCCCGCCGCAACGAACCAAGGAAACAACTCGGTGAACTGCGTGTATTTTTTAACACTGGCCTCGGTCTTTTCCAGCTTATCAATTTCGGCGTAGATCTTCTGGAATTTTTCCGCGTTATCGGCGCGATAATATTTCCCGCCGGTCAGGCCGGCTATTTTTTTAAGGGTGTCCTCGTCCACATCCACCGGCACATTTTGGTAGCCGACCTTTTGACCGCCCATGAACACGGGCATCGGCGCGCTGCCCTGTTCACCGATGCCCACGGTATAGATTTTCACGCCGAGCGCCGCCGCCGCTTCCGCCGCAAGCAGCGGCTCGACCTTGCCGGAGTTGTTTTGTCCGTCCGTCGCGAGGATGATGATTTTGCTTTTTGCCTTCAAATCGCGCAGGCGATTGACCGAAGTCATCAGCGCGTCGCCGATAGCCGTGGCATCGGAGCCGATTGACCCGATGTCGAGCCGTCCGAGATTTCCCTGGAGATAATCGTGATCCAACGTCAGCGGCGTGGCGATGAACGCCTGCCGCGCGAAGACCACCAGGCCGATGCGGTCGTTCGGACGTTTATCAATGAAATCTTTCAACACGGACTTTGCCATGTTAACGCGGTTGACGCGCTCACCGTGAACCACAAAGTCCTCGGAAATCATGCTGCCGGACAAATCCAGCGCCGCGACAATGTCAATGCCGCTGGCCTTCACCTCGGTGGTGCTTTTGGCAAAACGCGGCTGCGCGAGCGCGACGATGAACAGCGCCAGAGACAACCAGCGCAGCGAACCGAGAAATCCGCCGAACCGCGAGCGATGGATGTTCTGCATCGCGCGCACCAATTGCACCGATGAATAAACAAATGCCGGCGGCGCGCCGCGCCGGCCTTTCAGCCACGCCAGCACCGGCAGCAGCAGCAGCAAGAGCAGCAGCCATGGATGTGCAAATATCATTTGGCAACCTCCTGCCGGCGAGCAGTCGCCGGAGCTGCCAGCGGCGGCTCCGTTTCCTCGACCAGGCGGACGGCGGAAGCGTGCAACTCCCGCAATTCCTTTTCACCCGGTTCGTATTTGGCGAACTTCACCAAGTCGCAGCTCGCGAGAAATCCGCCGAGACTTTCTTTCTGTTCCGGCAAAAGCAACCTGGTTCCCGCCAGCTCACGCAGAAATTCTTCGGTCGTCCGCTCCGGCGCGCGGAAATTGAAACGCTCCTCCAAATAAGCCCGCGCCGTGTCGGACACCGCGATGACAAACGGCTTGGGCTGCGCGATGAGCGCCAGCGCCCGCTCCAATTTTTGCTTCGCGCGGACATGCGCCGGAACCGGCGGCGGCAGGATGACGGTCGCCTTGCGATTTCTCCACCAGCGCCAGAACAGAAACGCTGTAACCGCGAGCGCCAACAAAATCAGCGTCCACCAAAGCCACGCGAGAACGTCCGAAATTTCAATCGGGGGCTTGATGTCGCGAATGTCTTCGGTGATGGCCGTCGCAGTTTGAGGTGTGGCGTTGGTGATCATCCGCGCAGCCTCCGCTTCTCGCGCTTCTCAAAAAATCTCGACAGGGTCGCACCGTAATCCTGATCCGTGCGCAATTGCATCGCGTCAATGCCCGCGCGCCGGAACAGCCGCCCGTTCTCCGCCTGCGTCTGCGCCTGCCGCTCCGCAAACGCCGCGCGCTTCCGCGCATCGCCGGTGTTGACCTCGACAACTTGGCCAGTCTCGGCATCCTGAAAAATCAGGCGGCCAAGATCCGGCAGCTCGAGCTCGTGCGGATCCGAAACCTGCACCGCGACGACGTCGTGCTTACGGTTCGCCTGACGCAGCATCGTGAACGACGCCTGCGCCAGCGATTCCAGCGACAGCAGGTGTGGCCGAGCCGGCTTTTTTTCGCCAGGCTGGCGCGGCGCGACCGGAGAACCCAGAAAATCCGACACGATGACCGTGATGGCTTTGTGCGATTGCACACGCAAAAGAAATTTCAGCGCCACGTTCAAATCCGTCCCGCGCCGCTTCGGCTCGAAGAACAGCACTTCGCGGATGACGCGCAACACATGGCTGCGACCCTTGCGCGGCGGAATAAACTTTTCGACTTCATCGGAAAACAGAATCAGCCCGACTTTGTCATTATTCCGAATCGCCGAGAAGGCGAGCACTGAAGCGATCTCGGCGGCGAGTTCGCGTTTGGACTGGCCGCGCGAGCCGAACAAGCCCGACCCGCTGACGTCCACGACGAGCATGAGCGTGAGTTCGCGTTCCTCGACGAATTTTTTGATGAACGGATGATTCATCCGCGCGGTGACGTTCCAGTCAATCGCGCGCACGTCGTCGCCGGGCTGGTATTCGCGCACCTCGTCGAAGTTCATGCCCTGGCCCTTGAAGACGGAATGATACTGACCCGCGAGCGTTTCGGTCACGATGCGGTTCGTGCGCAGCTCGATCTGCCGGATTTTTTTGAGAATCTCGCGGGGAATCATGAAAAAGTAATTAAGGAAGAATGCAGAATGCAGAATTCAGTTTCCGGGCGAGGTAGAATCCGGATCGCAAAAATGTTTCTTCATGCTTCCCTCCTAAGTCGGCATGTGTTTTCACGGCACGGGCAGTTCATCAAAGATTTTCTGGATGACCGTTTCGCTGGTTTTTTCCTCGGCCTCGGCTTCATAGGTGATGGCCACACGGTGGCGCAGCACGTCCATGCCGATGCTTTTCACGTCCTGGGGTGTCACATAGCCGCGGCCTTTCAGGAAGGCATACGCCTTGGCGGCGAGCGTCAGCGCGATGGTCGCGCGCGGCGAAGCGCCGAGCTGGATGAAGTCCTTGACCGCGATCTTGTAGTGGTCCGGGTCACGCGTGGCGCAGACAAGGTCCACGATGTAATCCTTCACCTTGTCGTCCACGTAAATGTCATTGATGATTTCGCGCGCCCTCAGGATTTGCGCCGGGGTGACGACGGCGCTGCACATGGGCGTACCGCTGGTTTTCGCCATCACTTCGAGAATCTGGCGCTCCTCGGCGCGGCTCGGATAACCGATCTTGAGCTTGAGCATGAAGCGGTCCACCTGCGCTTCGGGCAGCGGATACGTGCCTTCCTGCTCAATGGGATTCTGCGTGGCGAGCACGAGGAACGGTTCGTCGAGCTTGTAAGTCTGGTCGCCGATGGTGACCTGTTTTTCCTGCATGGCTTCCAGCAACGCGCTTTGTACCTTGGCCGGCGCGCGGTTGATTTCGTCGGCGAGAACGAGATTGGCAAACACCGGGCCTTTGCGCGTGGAGAAGCCGCCAGACTGCGGATTGTAAATCTGCGTACCGATGACGTCGGCGGGCAGCATGTCCGGCGTGAATTGCAGGCGCGAGAATTTGACGTGAAGGCAGTTCGCCAGCGACTTCACCGCGAGCGTCTTGGCCAAGCCCGGCACGCCTTCGAGCAGGACGTGGCCGTTGGCCAGCAGGCCAATGACCAGCCGCTCGGTGAGATATTGCTGGCCGACGATGACCTTGCCGAGTTCGATAAACAGCGGATGGGTGAAAGCGCTCGCTTCCTTGACTGCGTCGTTGATGGCGTTGATTCCAGTGCTCATATTTTTTTAGTACAATGTGTTCGATGGACAACCCGACTTCTGATTGTGTTCAACAATATTTACCGCTCACGCGCCGGGCAAAACTTCCGCCTGCGTCACCGGCAGCCAGCCGGTTTTGCCCGCGCCGTTCGCGACCTGCACCCAGCCGTCGCGCCGATCCAAGACCGGAAGCTCCGCGCCGTCGCGCGCCGTGAACGCGCTTTGCGCATCGTCAAACGGGCCGCTGCGTGCCGTCGCCTCAGCCACTGTCACCACGACAGTGCCGCAGGAAAAATGATTGGCTGCCTGCAAGCCCAGCACAGTGGCAGAGAAAATCGTCAACACGACCAAAATCCGCGTGGCCGTTTGCAGCTTCGACACCAGCGCCGGACGAATTTGGCGAATGGCGAAGAGCCCGAGCAGCAACCAGAACAGGACTGCCGTCAGAACGGCGCCTTCATTCAACGTGAGGGTGTTCACCCAGTTTTGCCAGCGGCTTTCACGAACAGTCGCGCCCTGGACCTGATTGCGCACAAAAGCAAGGTTGGCGCGGAGTTCCGCGTCGCGCGGCGTAAGCAGCGCCGCCTGCCGGTAGGCGGCAATGGCTTTACCCAAATGCCCGGACTTGAATTCCGCATTGCCGGCATTGAATAACAGTGCGGGCGACCGGCCGCCGGTCTGGAGCATCTTTTCACAGGCTGCGGCGGCATCCGCAAACTTGCCTTCGGCGTATAATTTATTGGCAGCCGAAAAGTCTGCAGCCCGATCCGCCGCGAAAAGATTTCCGGCAAAAACCAAGGCGACCAAGCTGGCAAAAAGATTTTTCACGACTTCACCCCCTGAAGTTCGCCGACGGCGCGCTCGAATTTCGCCGCGACGGAATTCAATTCGGCACTACCGCGCACCGGCGCGTAACGCGCCTGGTTGCAAAGCTGAAACAGATCGCGCAACGCTGCCAGCGTGGCCGGCGGCGCACCGCGCAAGCCAGCGTGTTCCTCGATCACATTTTCGGTGATGGCGGTGGCCGGGCAATCCAAGCGCTCGCCCAACTGCTCCTGCAGCAACCGGAACAGCGTGGCGAAAAATTCATCGGGCTGGTTCGCGGCGGCATATTTTTTCAAGTCGGCCAGCCCGCGGGCGACGAGGGCGGAAACCGCGCGCTGCCGGCGCAGGTGAGGGTTGTTCGCCAGTTGGTCCGTGCGTTTGCGCCAGATGAACGCCGCCAGAAACGCCAGCACCGGCACGGTTTGCACGGCGAGGAAGGCCGGTTGCGCCACCAACGGAATTTTGTTTTGCGAAAGCGGGCCGAGATTTTCCTTGATGGGTAAAATATCCTGCGCCGGTTTTTCCTCCGCCGAATTTTTGGTCGCGGCCATTTGCGGCAGCGGCGTCGCGCCCGCCGCTTTCACGATCAAGGGCACGGCCGGCTGCGTGAGCGTGTGGTATTGGCCGTCTTCGGGATTGAAAAACGAAAACGTCAGCGCCGGCAGTTCATGAATGTCGTTATTCAGCGGCGAAATAATCTGCTCAAACGTCTTCTTGCCTTGAAAGCCGAACTGGTCGGTGGTTTCCAGCTTGGTCGTCGGCGGATAAGTTTTGAAATTGTTCCATGAATTCTGCGCCGGTAGCGTGATGGCGTCGAGCGCACCGAGTCCGGATATCTGCACGCGCACGGTGATGGGATCGCCGACGTTGAGAGTGGTTGGTCCGGCAGTGACGGACATTTCGAAACTGCCGACGGCACCCGTGAAATTCGCCGGCTGGTTCTGCTCCGGCAGCGGCAGCGATGCGATGTTCAATGTTTCCGTGGCCAAGGTGACTTGTTTCTGCTCACCCTGGTTGAAGAATTGCCGGAAGAAAGGATCGCCGCCTTGATTTTGCGGGGGTAAAACCACCACGGCGTTCGCGGTGAACGGGCCAAGGGTCAGCGCGCCGGTTTTCACCGCCGTCAGCGGCAGCGCCAGCGGGATCTCGGTGTAAACGCGATTGCCAACTTGGACGCGGCGGCGCTGGTTTTGCTGTTCCACAGTCTTGCCGACACTGAAGCCATCAGTCGTGGAACCGGTGATCTGGAAATTGCCGAAGTTCTGCACGTCGTCGCGCAGGTAAAGTTGGAGGCGGGCGACGACGGATTCACCGACAAAAACTTTCTGCTTCGGGAAGTTTAATTTCAGGAAGGCAACTTCGCCGCCGGAATTCACGGCGGCGGCGGATGGCGCGCTGGCGCGGCTGACGGTGAGTTTAAGCGGCGCGGTGGAAAGCCGCTGGCCGTTGACGTCGGCGGTGAGCGCAGGAATTGTGAACACACCCTCGCGTTGAGGCGTGATGGAAAAACTCACGGTGACGGCGGAACTCATTGCGCCGTTGACGATGCTGACGTTCTGCGAAGTGCCAGCCTGGACGATTTGCAGGCCGGAAACACCGGGGGTCGGCACGCTTTTGGGCTGAGCCCCCTCGAATGCCAGCGACAAGGTGGCGCTTTCGCCAAGCGTCAACGTATCGCGGTCCAGCGACGCGGTGAACGATGCCGCCCGCACTGTGCCGGGGAGCAGTGCGATTAGTAGCAGCACCAACGTTTTCAGGGTCAAACGCATTTTAATTTTGTCCATTCTGACAAACACGAGCTGGAAATGTTCACGAATTTCCGACCGCACGAAAGCGAAAAAATATTGTCGGGAAGTGTGTGTCATCCTTCCGCCAACTCAATCCCTAAACCGATTGATTTATCGGGTGGTCGATGACCCGCCTGGCGAAGGTGATTTTTTCGCGGGCGGGCGTAAAGCGAGCCGGGAAAAGCATCAGGGCAAACGCACCCACCGGCCTTTGGCTGAAGATTCCTCCACCGCCGTCAGCACGCGTTGATTTTTCAAGCCGTCTTCAAATGTCGGCTGCACGGGCTTGCCATCGGCGCAGGCGTTTACGAAATCGGCGACCGCGTGGATGAACGTGTGTTCATAGCCGATGCCGTGGCCGGGCGGCCACCAGTTTGCGACGTAAGGCTGCACGCCGTCGCGCTGGGTCACCAGAATGTCGCGGAAGCCCTGCCGGTCCTTCGGGTCGTCGCCGTTGTAAAATTTCAAACGGTTCATGTCCTCAAAATCAAAATAGATGGAGCCTTTGCTGCCATTGATTTCGATTGCTATATGGTTGCGCCGGCCCAGCGCATAACGCGTCGCTTCCAGATTCGCCATCACGCCGCCGGCCATCCAGCCGATGAATGCAGCAGAATCTGGTGCGGTGACTTTACCGAGCTGGCGCCGGCCTTTGGCGAGCAAATCCGCGCGCGGCCGTTCGGGGATAAAATTATGCACAATGCCGCAAACGTCGGTGAATTCGCCGATGAGATAACGCGCGAGGTCAATGATGTGGGAATTGATGTCACTGTGGACGCCGCTGCCGCTGGTCTCCTTTTGCAGCCGCCAGTCGAGCGGAAATTCCGGGTCAGCGAGCCGGTCCTGCGCGTAACGAGCGCGAAAATGGTAAATCTTTCCAAGCGCGCCCTCGTCCAGCATCCGCCTAGCCAGCGCGATAGCGGGAATGCGCCGGTAATTATGGCAGACCATGTGGACGGCCTTGGATTTTTTAGCGGCGGCAAAAATGGCTTCACATTCCTTAAGGTCGCGCCCCAACGGCTTTTCACAGAAAACGTGTTTGCCGTTTTTCAAGGCGGCGATGGCCATTTCCGCATGGGTGAACGTCGGCGTGGCGATGTCCACGATGTCAATCAGCGGGGACTCGACGATTTCGCGCCAGTCAGTCGTGGCGTGCTGCCACCCGAGCTTGGCCCGCGCGGCCTGCACGCCCGCCGCGTCGCGTCCGCAGATGGTGTACATCTCGATATTTGCCTTGAGATCGAAAAATTTTGGCGCCTGCCGCCAGGCGTTGGAGTGAGCGCGGCCCATGAAACGGTAGCCGATGAGTCCGACGCGAAAGGTTTTGGGCATAAAAGTTGGGATTGAACAGATTTTTTCCAGCTTTATAATGAGCCGAATAAATCAAGTCAATGACACTTACCACCGCGGAAATCGCAAAACTGCTCGCCGGCGAAGTCCTGGGCGACGCCACCGCCACGCTTACCGGCTTTGCCACCGCCGATGTCGCCAAGCCCGGCGACCTCACGTTTGCGGAATCCGAGGAGTTTTTTGCGGCTGCCGAAAATTGCGCCGCCACCGCCATCATCACCGACGCCCGGTTTGCCTCAACCAAGAAAATTCTCATCCGCGTGGCCAATCCACGCGTGGCGTTCGCGAAGGCCATCACCATCTTTTTTCCCGAACCGAAATTGCCGGCGGGCGTCCATCCCTCCGCCGTGGTGGCAAAATCAGCGCAGATTGATCCGACCGCGCACATCGGGCCGCATTGTGTTGTCGGCGAGCGGGTGAAACTCGGAGTGAATGTCGTTCTGCAGTCGGGCAATTCCATCGGTGACGATTCAATTCTTGGCGACGAGGTGAATTTATTTCCGAACGTGACGATTTATCCGCGCACGCAAATTGGCCGGCGGGTTCGCATCCACGCCGGCGCGGTCATCGGTTCGGACGGTTTTGGTTATGTGTTGGACAGTGGGGCTCACCGGAAAATTTTGCAGATCGGCAATGTTGTCATTGGCGACGACGTGGAAATCGGCGCGAATGTGACGATTGATCGCGGCGCGCTCGGCTCGACGGTTATCGGCAAGGGGACGAAAATTGACAACCTGGTGCAGATCGCGCACAACGTGCAAATCGGCGAACATTGCATCATCATCGCGCAGGTTGGCATCGCAGGCAGCACCAAAATCGGCCACTACGTCATATTTGCAGGACAGGCGGGTGTGGCCGGTCACCTGAAAATTGGAAATCAAGCCGTGGTCGGCGCGCAAGCCGGCGTGATGACAGACATACCGGATGGCGGCAAATGGCTTGGCTCGCCCGCGCAGCCGGACAAAGAATTCAAACGGCAGGTCATCGCGCTCCGGCAGCTGCCGGATTTGCTGAAAAAAATTTCCGCGTGGGAGAAAAAACTTGGCGCGAAACCAGAGTGACACATTACCACTGCTTCATTGGGAGCGGACGCAATTTCTTCATTCCAACACGCTGGAAAATTTTAGCCGATTGAAAGCGGTTACACCGGTCACAAGAAGACCAAGAAATAAAAAGGTGTGCCACCTTGCGCTTCATTTTGGTTTGACGAATTCTTCGGCTGTGCCATTTTGCTACTCGTAGATTTGATTTTATTCAATGGCTACAGCTAAATCCAGTTTTCTCGACAAAGTGCTTGGCCGCATCGGGCGGCTGGACGCAGAAGGATTGCAATCGGTCGTGCAGCGGATTGCCCGGGAGCGGAGTTTTCTCGAAACGTTGTTCAACACCATTGAGGACGGCGTGCTGGTGGTGGATGAACAAGGCCGCGTACTTTATTTCAACCAAGCGGTCACGCGGCTTATCGGTTTGCAACCAAGCGAGGAGGAACAGCACATCCATAAATTCTTGCCGGAGGTGGATTGGCTGAAAATTTCCCGCGCCGACCACGCCGGCGGCGCGCCAGTTATCCGCCATGAATTTGAAGTATTTTACCCGCGGCCGCGTTATCTCCGGCTTTATGCCGCGCCGTTGGATGGCGAGGCCACGGGCAGTTCTGGCGTGGCATTGATTCTGCACGATGCGACCGAGGCGAGAAAAAAAACTTTTGAGGCCATTGAAAGCGAACGGGTGCAGGCGTTGACACTCCTTGCCGCCAGTGTTGCGCATGAAATCGGCAACCCATTAAACGCGCTGCACATTCATCTTCAACTCATGGAGCGAGAGGCGAAAAAACTGAAGGGCGGCGCGGCGAAGGAAAAGTTGATTTCCCGCGCGCGCGCCAAAAATATTTCAACCGACGTGGACGCCGCCGAAGTCGGCAAAAAACTGGAACAGTATCTTGACGTGGCGAAAGGGGAAATTAACCGCCTGGATTACATTGTCACCCAGTTCCTTGGGGCCATTCGTCCCACACCCTTGCAATTGAAGGTGGTTTCGCTCAATGAGGTCGTGGAAAAAACCTTGGATCTGCTCCGTCCGGAAATTGGCAACCGTGGCATCACCATTAAGACCAAGCTGGAGCGATCATTGACGGCCACGCCGATTGACGCGACACAGTTGCAACAGGTACTGGTGAACCTTGTAAAAAACGCGGCGCAAGCCATGACGACAGGAGGCACGCTGACCTTGCAGACCGGCGAAAACAACGATGGCGTCTGGGTGGGCGTGGCCGACACCGGCGGCGGCATTCCGCAGGAGCAGCTCAACCGTATCTTCGAGCCGTTTTATACGACCAAAAAAAAAGGCAGCGGCCTCGGGCTGATGATCGTCCAGCGAATTGTTCGTGCTCACAACGGACGGATTGAACTGGAAAGCAATGTTGGCAAGGGCACGACATTCCGCATCTGGCTGCCGCTGCATGAACGCAAGCCGAGGCTGCTGGGAAACATAAAATCATGAAACCGACCCTGCTCATCGTGGATGACGAGAAGACGACGCGCGAAGGTTTGCGCGCCGCGCTGGAGGAACGCTACGACGTTTATATCGCTGAAGATGCGAAGATGGCGATGAATTTGCTGGAGTCGGAAAACTTCGACGTGATGCTAACGGACTTCAAGCTGCCAAACGAGGACGGCATGAAATTGATTGCCCGGGCGAAGTCGCTGCCGCAGCCGCCGATTTGCATTTTGATGACGGCATACGGTTCAGAGGAACTGGCCGTGGACGCGATGAAGCGTGGCGCGGATGATTACATCGCCAAAGGCCGGCTGCAGATTGATGAACTGGAGATGCGGATTGCCCGGGCTTTGAAACAACAGACGCTCGAGGTGGAAAACGTATCGCTGCGCAAACAGCTTGATGCCAAGTTCGGTTTGGAAAACATCATCGGCCAATCGCCGGCGATGGCGGAGATTTTTGAGATCGTCCAGCAGGTTGCGCCGACGCGCGCAACGGTCTTGGTACTGGGCGAAAGCGGCACCGGCAAGGAGCTCATCGCGAAGGCGCTGCACCAGTTAAGTCCGCGCGCCAAGCAGCCGTTTGTGACCGTGCATTGCGCGGCGCTCGCGCCGACTTTGCTTGAAAGCGAATTGTTCGGCCACGAACGGGGCGCGTTCACCGGCGCGCACGAGCGGCGCATCGGCCGGTTTGAGCAGGCGCAGGGCGGCACGCTGTTTCTCGACGAAATCGGCGAAATTGACGCGACGATTCAAGTGAAGCTGCTGCGGTTTCTTGGTGAACGGACCTTCGAGCGCGTCGGCTCGAACAAGACCATGACGGCGGACGTGCGCTTGGTGGCGGCGACCAATAAAAATCTGGAAGAACTGGTCAAGACGGGAAAATTTCGCGAGGATTTGTTTTTCCGGCTGCGGGTGGTGGAAATCGAACTACCGCCATTGCGTGAACGAAGCGACGACATCCCGCTGCTGGCGCAGAGCTTTTTGAAGGAATTCGCGAAGGAAAACGACAAGCCGGTGAACGATTTCACGGCGGATGCGCTCGAAGCGTTGATGAATGGTTCGTGGCCGGGCAACGTGCGCGAGCTGCGCACGGCCATAGAGCACGCGGTGGTTTTGGCGCGCGGCGAACGGATTGCGTTGCGGGATTTGCCGCCGTCGGTGCGCGGCGGAGCGGTGGAAGGTGTGAAATTGTTGCAAGGAAAAGCGTTGACGGTGAAAGACGCTAAGAAACAATTGATTATCCGCGCCTTGAAGGAAACGGACGGCAACCGCTCCCGCGCGGCACAGAAAATCGGCATGAGTCGGCGGACATTCCATCGGAAGCTGCACGAATATCATTTGGAAGGGTTTTGATTTATGTTCATTCGCGAACGGATTCAATCGCTCATCCATCTTATCGAGGTGGGCAGTGGTTCACGCTGGGTGTGGGCCATCATGCTAGCGATGATGGTGCTGACGCTGGCCGGAGTTTACGATTTGACGGCTTATCGCGGTTTTAATTCACCGGAAGCAATGGACGCGGCGCAGGTGGCGCGCAACCTCGCGGAGGGGCGTGGATATTCGACGGAATTCATTCGGCCTTTCAGCATTTATCTTCTTCGCAAACACAGCCAGAGTGTGATGACCGGAGTGGTGGGGAGCACGAATGATGTCGCCTGCGTCAGCCAGCGAAATGCACATCCCGATCTTGCCAATCCGCCGCTGTATCCAACCGTGCTGGCTGGTCTGATAAAAATTTGCCGGCCGGAATGGAAGGCGGAAAAGCGCGCACAATTCTGGTCGGAAGGCGGAAATTACGCGCGTTACCCAGCGGAATTTCTCATGGCTTTGTTCAACCAGTTGCTGTTGCTGGCGGTGGTGGTGTTGACATTTCTACTGGCGCGAACTTTTTTTGACCCCCTAGTGGCGTGGTTGGCAGCGTTATTGACGCTCGGCGCGGATGAATTATGGAAATTCAGCGTGTCCGGACAGTCCACAATGCTGCTGCTGGTGATTTTTTTGGGACTAGTTTGGTGCCTGATGAAAATAGAGGAAGCCGGTCGCACAAAAAAATCAGATTCGCGCTGGCAAACCTTGCTTGTGGTCTCTGCGGGTGGGCTCACAGGTTTGGGAATGTTGACCCGTTACTCATTCGGTTGGGTGATGGTGCCGGTGTTCGTTTTTATATCCGTTTTCGGATGGACCAAGGAATTTATACCGATGACGATGGTGCCTTTGGATGAACCGGGGCAGCCAACCCCCCCGGCGAACCGTTTTCGTTCGGGTGTGGGGCTGGCCGTGACCGCTTTTCTCGCGTTTGCCTTTGTGAGCATCCCATGGATCGGCCGTAATCTAGCCGTAAGCGGCACTTTTTTCGGCACCGCCGGTTATGCCGTGGTGGAAGGCACTTTTGCGTTTCCGGGTTCACGGCTGATGCAGTCCCTGAACCCCGACCTGACCTCGGCGTATTGGATCATGCCTTATCTCCGCAAATTTTTGGATTACGCGCACAATTTTTTTCAGGGTGACCTATTGCGGTTGGGTGGGGGGTGGCTGGGAATTCTATTTTTTACCGGCCTGTTGTTGAGGCTCCGCAATATTGCCGCCCGCCGGCTCCGATATTTCACCATAGGCTGCCTCGGCATGTTCGTTGTCGTTCAGGCATTAGGCCGGACGCGGCTGTCCGACTATTCGCCGGAGCTGAATTCGGAAAATATGCTTGTCCTGCTCACGCCAATGGTGGTGATTTTTGGAGTGGCTTCGTTTTTGAAATTGATTGAGCAGATGGAACTGCCATCGTTGCAGGTGCGTTACTGGGTCATTGGCTTGATGGCGGTGATCGTCTGCCAGCCGCTCATCGCGACATTACTGCCGCCGAAAACCTCGCCGGTTTCCTACCCGCCCTACTACCCACCGGACATCCAAAAAATTGCCCGCTGGATAAACAAGGATGAACTGTTGATGAGCGATGTCCCCTGGGCCGTGGCGTGGTATGGCGACCGTCAGTGCGCCTGGGCCACCGTCAATTCGCACTATGAATTTTACGAGTTTAACGACAACACGAAGCACATCAGCGGACTCTATCTCACGCTCTACACATTGGACGGGAAATTATTCAGCGAATGTCTGCAAGGCGGCGTGGATAGTTGGGGGAACTTTGTCTACAAAACCCTCGCGGCCAACCAGCTTCCGTCCGGTTTTCCACTGCAAAACTTTCCTTACGAAAGCCTGCTCTCCGGTCTATTCCTGGCCGACCGCCAGCGTTGGTGAAGCAAACCAGCTTGCCGCAATTGTCAGTGGTTATTCAAAGATCTGCGGCGCACCGGCAGCGGACTTGGACTTGATCCAGTCGTCAAATTCCTGCTGGGTCTGCACGAGGATGAAACCACCGGACATTGCCGCATGGGCGTTGCCGCAAAGTTGCGCGCACTCAACCTGATAGCGTCCCAGCTGTGACGGCGTGAAAGTGAAAGGAATGCGGAGGCCGGGAATGGCATCCTGTGTCACGCGCATGGCGACGATCTTCATCGAATGAATCACATCCTTGGAACTCAAGTAAATCAGCACCGGCTTGTCTTTGACGACGTGGATGTCGCCGTTGTAAAACTGGATGTCGTCCTTGCCGTCCTTGTCGGTGGGATCCACGCCGAAGATGTTGTTGTCGGCGATGAGTTTCATGTCCTGCCGGCCGAATTTTCCGTCCAAGCCGGGATAGCGCACGTTCCAGCCGAACTGCTGGGCCATGACTTGGATAACCGTGGCGTTCTCAGGTTTCGGAAAATGATCCACATTATTTGCCCAGATCGGGATGGCCACGCCGAGCAGCAGCACGGCTTCAATCAGAACGACAGCGATTTCGCTGTATTTGGGCAGATTACTGGTGGAGCCGGTGTAGTCGGCTTGGTGGTGGCGGGCGGCGTTGAACCGCCAGAGCGCGTAGGCAAAATACAGACTCCAGCCGACGAACAGTGCGAGCATCAGCCAGTGGACATAAACCATGAGATTATCCACCGCGTGGCCGTTGGCTGAGGCGAGTTGCGGCAGGCAGAGGACGTTTTGGGCAAACCAGTCTTTCATACTTTTTAAGCTTCAGGAAAATTCTTCTTTTCAGCGGCGGCGGTGAGTGCCTCGCTTTTGCGGATGGCGTAAATCAGGAAGGTCAGGAATCCGCCGAGCACCGTGGTGATGACGACGCCGAGCGTGAGGATGGCCCAGTTCATGCCGTCGGCCATCGGCGAATCAAGGGTCGCGCCGTAGCACGCGGCGCAGGCAAGGATTTTGCACGGAACGAGCAGCGTGTAAGCGAACAGGATTTTACCGAGCGACTTCACAGGTAGCTGACGTTTTTAAGTTTTCGTAAAAAATAGATTCCGTAGATGATCACAAAAATGCCGGCGGCGATGCCCGCCCCGCCCCCAAGCGCGCTGCCGGACTGGAACGCCCACGCCGCGCAGCCAAACAACAGCGCAGTGAACAGGGCCACAAAAATCAGATGGAAGGCTTTGAGGGACATAATGGTTTTAGTGGGTGACGGTGCCGGGCGGGAAACCGTTCGTGGCCCAAATCGTCAGGCCCATCAGGCCGATGAAAAAAACGACGGTGAAACCAAGCACAGTATAAATTAGTTTTTTCTCGGACAGCAGGTGCATCAGGTAGCCGGCGACGAGGAAAGCGTTCATCACCGCGATGGCGAGGATGATGGCGACCTTGAGCGTCCAGCCGTCGCCAAGGTGCGAGAACGACGTGGCGATCATCGCCGACGTGGTGCAGAGGACGAGGAGAAACACCATCGCGCAGAGGCGGATGTAGTTTTGCAGGGAAACAGGTTTTTCACTCATAGTCATCGTCAGGTTAAATAAAGCACAGGAAACAGGAAAATCCACACGAGATCCACGAAATGCCAGAACAGGCCGGACACCTCGATGCGGTTGGTAAAACGTTCGGGATCGGTCTTCCACATACGGCTGCCCGGTCCCCAAAAATAGAAAATCACCAGCGTGCCACCGAGGATATGCAGCGCGTGCAGGCCGGTCAGCGTGAAATATATCGCGGTGAAAGTGTTGTGCGCCGGGCCGTAGTTGCCCATTTTCTTGATGTCAGCGGCGGCAATTTTAATTTCATCAGGTTTGGCCGCCTGCGCTTCCGGGCTGCGCAAATCCATTAGTTCCTTGCGGTCCCCGACGATACGGCCGTGCAGCGTAACGGTGCCGGTTTTCTTCGCGAGGTCGAAGTCGGCGGATTTTTCCACGAGGTGGCCGTCGGCAAATTTTCCATTCGCCAGAGCGACCTCGTAGTGCATCAGCTTGTCGCGGTATTCGTAGGATTTGATGCCGAGAAACGTCAGCGCCAACAGGATGGTACAGGCGTGGAAGAATTTGAATTTACCGAACTCACGCACTTTGCAGGCGGCCCACGCGAGCAACGTGGTAATGGCCGAGAGGGCCAGCAGGATGGTGTTGATGGTGCCGAGCGTGACATTGAGCCAGCCGTGCGGCCACTCGCCGGGCGCAGCGCCGACGCGCAACAATATGTAGGCGGAAAACAACCCACCGAAGAGCATCACTTCGGATGCCAGAAACAGCCAGATACCGACCTTGGCATTGTAGATGCCGGTGTCGGGACGATTATGAACGGTGTAGGGAATTTCCATGAGAAATCAGTCGTGAGCGGTCGAGGGAGACTGGGGTGCGGACGGATTTTCCGCCTTGTCCTGCGGCGTGAAATCCGCGGCGTGGCCGGGCGCGCTGTATTCGTAAGGTCCGCGCACCGTGACCGGCTCGTGCGCGAAATTTCCGTGCGGCGGTGGCGTGGGCGTCTGCCAGTCGAGCGTCGTGGCCTGCCACGGATTGCTGTCCACCTGCTCGCCGTGGCTGATGCTCCAGAATAAATTGATGATGAAGGGAATTTGTGCGATGCCCAGTGCGATGGCGGCCCATAGAATCCAGCCGTTCAACTGCATCACGGAGCCCGGCAGCGTGTCAATGGCACCCGGCACACGCGCGGCGGAATAGTTCACTGCGCCGTCGCTCATGCGGCGCAACATGCCTTTGATGCCCTGCGCAAACATCGGCATGAACACCAAATTCATGAAGGTGAACGAGCACCAGAAATGCACGCGCCCCCAGAAGTCATTCATTTTTCTACCGGTTATTTTTGGAAACCAGAAATAAACCCCAGCGAACAGCGCAAAAATTGTCCCTGGAGCGACGACGTAATGAAAATGAGCGATGACATAATAGGTGTCGTGCAGATAAAGGTCAGTCGCCGCGAGACCGAGCGGCAGCCCGGTGAGGCCGCCGATGCCGAACATCGGCAGGAAGCCGAGCGCAAAAAGCATCGGCGTGTTGATGCGGATGGAGCCGCCCCAAAGCGACAGAAACATGCACGTCAAAATGATAACCGACGGCACCGATATGATCATCGTGGTAGTCTGGAAGAAGGTGGCGATTTTCTGGCCCATGCCGGTCAGATACATGTGATGTGCCCACACGATGAACGAGAGGAAGCCGACGAACAGCGCCGAATACACCAGCGATTTGTAGCCCCACAGCGGCTTGCGCGTGTTGTTGGCGATGACTTCGGCGACAATGCCCATCGCCGGCAAAATTAAAACGTAAACTTCCGGATGACCTAGAAACCAGAAGAGATGCTGCCACAGCAGCGGACTGCCGCCGCCGCTGCGGTCGGCAAGCTGGCCGCCCACCGCCAAGCCGGTCGGCAGGAAAAAGCTGGTGCCGGCGACGTTGTCCATCAATTGCAAAACGCCGGCGGCTTCCAGCGGCGGAAACGCGAGCAGTAAAATGAAAGCCGTCACGAACTGCGCCCAGACGAAGAACGGCATCCGCATCCACGTCATTCCCGGCGCGCGGAGCTGGATGATAGTGGCGATGAAATTCACCGCACCGAGCAGCGACGACGTGATGAGCAGCACCATCCCGACCAGCCAAAACGCCTGGCCGTGCGTCGGAATGGTCGTCGCCAACGGCGAATATGAAGTCCAGCCCGCCTGCGCCGCGCCGCCGGGGATAAAAAAACTCACCAGCATCACCACGCCACCCAGGAAAAACGCGTGGAAGCTCGCCATGTTCAGCTTGGGAAACGCCATGTCCGGCGCGCCGATCATCAGCGGGGTGACGTAGTTGCCGAACGCCGCGAACGCCAGCGGCACGACACCGAGAAACACCATGATGGTGCCGTGCATTGCGCCGAAAGAATTATAGAGGTCGGGCGAAATCGCCCCGTGCGCCGCCGGTTGGCCGAGGATTTTTTCCAGAATCGGGCCGAACACCGGCACCGGCATACCTGGATGCGCGATCTGCCAACGCATGAGCAGCATCAGGAAAAATCCGAACAGCATGAAACAGAGCGACATGAATCCGTATTGGATACCGATGACCTTGTGGTCGGTGGAAAAAATATATTTCTGCCAGAAATCTGGCTCGTGGTGTCCGGCGTGGCCGTGGTCGTCGTGCGCTTGGGGCGCGCTGGCCTCACGGAAGGGAGGAAATTGGTGGACGTTTGCCTGCATAAAATTATTTCAGCTTGTTGCCGACCAGCGCCGCAATCAACAGCGGCAGATAAATGATGGATGCCAGAAACAACTGCCGGGCGCGCCGCGCCGTCAGTTGCTGCGCAAACCGCACCGCGCAGAATAAATAGCCCGCACCTAGGATGAGCGCGACGGCGAGGTAGATTTTTCCGTTCAAGCCGAACGCAAACGGACACAGGCTGGCGAACAAAAGCGCGATGGTGTTACCAACCGTATGCTGCGCCGTCCGGCTGCCGTCAGCATCCACGTTGGGCAGCATCACGAAGCCCGCCTTGGCGTATTCGCCGCGATAAAGCCACGCAATGGCCATGAAATGCGGAATTTGCCAGAACGCCAGGATCGCAAACAGCGCCCAGCCTTCGCCGGACAATTCGCCGCGCGCGGCGGTCCAGCCCATCAGCGGCGGCAACGCGCCGGGAACCGCGCCGACCAGCGTGTTCATCCACGACACACGTTTGAGTGGCGTATAAATGAAAAGATAGCTGATGCTCGTGACCGCACCGACAACGCTTGTGAGCGGGTTCACCAGCACCGCGAGATAAGCCAGGCCGATGACAGAACAGGCGCCGCCGAAAATCGCGACGGTCGCCGGCTGCAACCGACCCGACGGCAGCGGCCGGCTGGCAGTGCGGCGCATCCGGGCGTCAAAATCACGTTCCAGCCACTGGTTCAGCGCCGCTGCGCCGGACGCGACGAGCGCCGTGCCAAACAGGGCGTGGAACATCAGGAAGTAATTCACAGCGCCACGCTCGCCGAGGTAAAAACCCACGTAGGTGGTGAGCAGCACCAGCGCGGTGAGTCTCGCCTTTACCAAGTCAGCCAGAACCGCCGCCCGGCTTTTTTCTGCGCCGGGCGTCGAAACCAATGCTTCTGCCGATGTTTTCATTCGTTGAGGTAAAACCGCGATTAGTATCGCAGCTAATTCAACCTATTTTGCCATGCTTGGACAAAAAATGCAATGCCGTTTGCCTCGAAACGGCAAGCCTGAGGGGGCAAAAGGTGCGGAGCTGCCAATGGCTTTGCAGAACAGCCGGAAGGTTGCACACGTTTATTTTTTGAAAAAGTAGCTTTGGATTAATTTATGGTGCGGGAGTGAAGCGCGTTTCCAAGGTAGCGGTTTGGCCTTGAATTTCGAGATAGAGCGTATCGCGGCGGGCGGGCGGATAGTCTGGTGCTGAACCGCAGGTGAGGGTGAAATCTCCCGGCAGTTTCATTTCCACGCGCAGCACCAGACCTTTGTAATCAACCAGCAGAATAGCCTTGTCCTTGAAGTGAGCGGTGCACGTCTTAGACCAATACTCAAAACCGGTTTGCTTCCAGGTCGACCCGAATGACGAATTCTCCACAAAAGCTTCAGGTAAGCGCACCCTTCCCTGAAGATTCAGCACAAAACCGAGAGCATGATTTTTTTGATCCAGCGTGCGGACGGTCGCCGTGTCGGTCAATTGATTTCCAACAATGGTGAGGGTGCGGGAAGCGGCTGCATTTTTACGATAGTGCGGCTGGCTGGCGGTGACGGAGGTGGCGCTGAACTGATCCAGGCGACCCGGATGCCAGCCCTCTTGCCCCAGTCCATCAACCAGCGGCACATTGGCACAAACACCCTTGTGATAAAAACCACTGCTCAAAGGTGAGCCGTAACCAACGGTGCCGGGATCATGGGTGACATCCGTGTTGTTATAAAAAGCCTCGTAGTTGAGAGCTTCGGCTTGGGCATGAGCCATTCCAAGCTGGCCGAAGTGTAAATAAATCTGCCATGGCGAGGCGTGTAAAATGGCGAAGCGTGTTGATTCCATTGCGCGGCTCACCACAGGTGGCAGCTGCTCGTCGCCCCGGTTTTTTTCCGGCGGATCCAACAACGTCCGCCAATTTCTGCTCGAGGCGAGGCGGGATTGAATCAACTTGGTAGGAAAAACATCTGACGTATCAAGCAACACGCCCCAATCGGGAACCATGGCCGGCTTGCCGGCATCTGCGGGGTTGGGTAGTTGACCGGTCGGGAAACGCAGTGCCAGCGGCGCGAGCATCAGGTTTTCCACCGACGCCATCATGGGGCGGAGGCTTTCTCCCCGGCCAGCCAGCCACGCTTCCCGGAAAAGAACCGAGAGCGAGTCGACCACATAGAGGTTGTAGCCCATGGACTGTTCATACCAGATGTAATCGTCGGATATCCCCTTGGCGATCTGATTGCGAACGCCAAAGGGTCCGTTAACCGCCTTTTCCCAGAGCGCATCATCGTTGCAATAAAGGGCGACCACGGCTTCGGCGGAACGTTGCCAGCAGGGGATATTTTGAATGACTTGGCCGGATCGTTCCAGGAGATCGGCTTCCGGCTTGAAAAGTTTTTCCTTCCATTTGGCTTTTCGTTCCGGGGTGGCAAAATCACCCAAGAGGCGGGCGGTCTGGACGTATTTGATGAGATTCACGGCCTCATCCAAGCTTTGCCACATGATCCGCGAGGACCCGTGAAACACCGGCCATTCGGAGTAATGATTGGCGTAAAAATCAAGCTGCGAGGCCGCCCATTCCGCGTGATTTTTCTCGCCGGTGAGGCGGTAGAGCCGGGCCGCATCGGCCATGTTATTGGCATGAGCGCTCCGGAAGGCAAAGACCCAGCCACCCAAGATTTTGGGAGTGACCGGAACGGCGGGATCAGAGTGACTGGCAAGGGTGGCCCCGGGGTGTTCTGGAGTCCAGATGAGGTGGGAACCGTCCTTAGGGCTTACAAAATCGTGAAACCATCCACATTTCCACTCAACGTGATCCCGGCGTTTGGCCATCCAGTCATCCATGGAATCGCGTGTTTTTTTCAGCCAGGTTTGCCAGGCCGGATCCTGCTGTACCAGTTGGCGAGCGTAAATCCAGTCCTCCCGTGACTTACGGAGCGGCGAACCCTGGGTGTCATAGACCTTGTATTCAGAAAATGCCTGTTCCGGGTTGTTGTGCGTGAATGGCGGCAACGCGACGATGCCCGGCCAAGGAGCCGGCTTGGCCAGACGAGTGGTTGTCTGCGCATGAGTCAGCGCGGCCGTGGCGAGCAGGATTAAAAAATGAAGCAGCTTATTGATCATCGGTAAAACTTTCGCGGGACGCCTCGTCGGACGGAAGTTTGCAGGGCAAGGTTACGGCAAAGGTTGGGAAACCAGTGACCAAACTCCGCGATGGAAAACGGGAAAAGCCGGCCTTCGCTTTACAGGATCCACCCTTCCCGATATTCGCGCTTCACGTAACTATTAGCCTCTGGGTCATTCGTCACTTCCATCCGGGCGCCATCCCATAAAAGCTGGCGATTCGGGAAGCGCACGGCCAGGTTGCCCATCAAAACCATTTCGGAAAGCGGGCCGGAGTAATCGAAATTTGAACAGGCGGGTGCGCCGCCCTTGCACGCGCGCAACCAGTCTTTCTCGTGACCGGCCTCGCCACCTGGAATCCGCGGCAATGTCGGTGCCGGTGGTTCAAAAGTCTTCATCTTCGAAACGGGAAGCAGCTGCGCGCGCCGGCCATAACAGCCACACATCAGCGTGCCTTTGTCGCCCATGAACAAAACGCCGCCGTCGTCATCGCCCATCATGCGGCCTTCTGCAAGCTCCGGCGGCCGCGGTGGCATCATGCCGCCATCCCACCAGGTCAGATTCAGCGCCGGCATATTTTCCCTTTCGGGAAACTTGTAACGAACGATGGTTGAGCGCGGATACATCTCATTTTTTGGTTCTGTCTTTTTCCAGAAGCCTTCCCAATAGGTAGAGATACAGCCCTCGACCGCCACCGGATATTTCAGCTTCAGCGACCAGAACACCGGATCAAGAATATGGCAACCAAGGTCGCCGAGCGAACCCGTGCCAAAATCCCACCACGCGCGCCAGGCCTGCGGATGATAAGTCGGATGATATGGTCGCATCGGAGCAGGTCCAATCCAACGGTCCCAGTCAAGTTCCGCCGGCACCGCTGGCGTTTCCTTTGGGCGTAGGCCTTCGATACTTTGCGGCCAAACAGGACGGTTCGTCCAAGCATGAACTTCACGCACCGTACCGATGGCACCACTCCAGATCCATTCGCAGATTTGCCGCGCGGATTCATTTGAGTGGCCTTGGTTTCCCATTTGAGTCACGACTTTGTATTGCCGCGCCGCTTCGGTCATCCTGCGCACTTCATTCACCGAGTGAGCGAGCGGTTTTTGGACGTAAATGTGTTTCCCGGCGCGCATCGCCGCCATCGCAATCGGTGCGTGGGTGTGGTCGGGCGTTGCAATGATGCAGGCGTCAACATCCTTTTGTTTTTCCAGCAAATCGCGGAAATCAAGATAAGTTTTCGCGTTGGGATAATCTTTGAACGTATGCGCCGCATAATTTTGATCCACATCACAGAGCGCGACAATATTGGCAACGTCGGCAATGTGCTTGAGATTTTGCCGGCCCATGCCGCCAACGCCGATGCCCGCGATGTTCAACCGTTCGCTCGGCGGTGTCTGGCCGTTCGCGCCGATGATATAACTTGGGACGATCTGGATTGTGGCGAACGCGGCGGCAGTTTTAAGGAATGCCCGGCGGCTTGTGAGTTGATCGCCGATTCCGTTTTTTTTGCTGGGAGTTGTTGTCATAGGTTGGTCCGGTTTTTAAGTAGAAATTGATTTTGCGGTGAGTTGCGGCATTTCCATGAAAGCATAGCAGGCCATGTGAAAAATGTGCATCTGCACGTCTTCCACCCGGCCATAGTGCGTGTCGTTCACAACGATTGTTTGCGCCGCGATATCCGCCAGCCGGCCGCGGTTGGCGCCGACGATGGCGGCCGTTTCCAGTCCGTTCGCGTTGGCCCATTCAAAGGCCTTCACTAGGTTTGGCGAATTGCCGCTGACGCTGGCCGTGAGGAGCAAATCGCCGGGGCGCGCAAAGTTCTGCAATTGGCGAACGAACACGTCGTCAAAGCTGTAATCATTACCCAGTGCCGTCAACCACGCCGTGTTGTCGGTGAGCGAAAGGATGCGGAAGCGGCGGGCAATTTTGTCCGACGCACCTTTGCCAAGGTCGGTGGCGAAGTGTGATGCGTTTGCCGCGCTGCCGCCGTTGCCGATGGCAAAAATCTGCCCATCGCGCAGCCATGATGAACGCAGGGTTTCAATCAGCAGGGCGACCCCATCCAGTGAGACGGAATCCAGCGCGCGATGCTGAGCGGAAATATAGGTTTGCAGCCATTTATTCATGGTGAACTATAGGGTTATTAATTTTGGTTGGAAAGAAAATCAGATGCGAGCGCCAGCGCGCCCGCCGGCACGGCATCTTCTCGCAAAGCGGAGAGCACGATGGCAGGCCCGGGTTGAAAAACGTCCATCAGCAGGGGGTGCAGATGTTGCGCAACCGCCAATCGAAAGGCATCTCCTATCAGCGCAACTCCGCCGCCGAGAACGATTATTTCAGGATGGAAGAGATGGGTCACATGTGACAATGCAAGCGCCAGGCTGGCCGCGGCTTCGTCGAGAATTAGCCGGGCCAAGGCATCCCCTCTCGCCAAGGCAGGACCGAGATGGCGTGCCTCATGTCCCGCATCCGCCTTCACGCGTACGGCCAGATCGCAGTCGGGATTTTCCGCGATGACTTCGCGAATCCGCCGGTTCAGACTCCAGCCAGAACAACAACTTTCCGGCGTGCGCCCGGTTTCATCGAGACGCAGATGCCCGATTTCAGCTTCGCCCGGCGAGGCACCGTGAAAAATCCGACCTTCGGAAACCAAGCCGCCACCCACGCCGCTGCCGACGGTCACATAAAACATCGAACCCGTCCCACATCCCGCTCCGAAACGCGACTCTCCGAGTGCTGCCACATTGGCGTCATTCTCAACGCACACCGGAACGCCGCATAACTCCTGGAGCCAATCGGCCAGATGAAAGCCTTCCCAGCCCGGAATGTGATGCGAGCAAACAATGCGTCCGGAACGCCAGTCCACCGGGCCGCCGTACCCGACGCCGATGGCTGCAGGATGATGTGCTTGCGTCATCAATTTCAGGCATTCCGACAACTGGGTGCGAATGCCTTCAGCGCCTTGCGCGGGATTAATGACCCTGCGTTCGCGTGCGAGAATCCGCCCTTCCGCGTTTCCGGAGCAAACCTGCAGCTTGCTGCCGCCGATCTCAATGGCAAGAAGGCGCGTGCCCGATGAATCGAAATGGGGCGGGTGGCTGGTCATTAGCTTGCAGGATACAGGATTCCATGTCAGCATAGCACGACAAAGTCTATGCGAAATGCGACACCTCTCAAGCCGTGCGTGCGCAAGAAACGATCTCCGTATGAAATTGCCCAATGGCGCCGCCGTCGCGCTCACTGGATTGCCGGTATGGAGCCGGCCAGCCTGTTTCAAAGGATAATCGACCATATTCCCGGCGTTTTTTTCTTCGCAAAAGACAAGCAGGGACACACCATGTTCTCCAGCCGCCGCATTTTAGAACTCTATCGGATGCGCGACGAAAGTGAGATGCTCGGGTTGACCGACTTTGACATCAACCCCGGGGTGATGGCCGCCGGTTATGTAAAGGAAGACGAACTCATTCTTCGGGGGAAATCAAAAAAAATCGAAAGAATCGAACTCTGGTTCGACTGTCAGGGTGCCCCCGACTGGTTTCTCGTCACAAAATTACCCTTGCTGGACAAGCACGGGCGGGTGGCTGGGGTGATGGGACTGCTGCGCCGGCCGGCGGCCGCCGAATATCAGTTGCCGGTTTTTGAAACCGTCGCCAAGGCTGTCGAAATCATCCGCCGGGATTATGTCGAACCGCTCGTCATCGCCGACATTGCAACCATCTGCGGCCAGTCCCTGCGCCAGCTTCAGCGCCGCTTTCAATCCGCCTTTGGCATCACGCCGCAAGAATTTCTCATAAAAACCCGTGTGCTGGCGGCGATCCGCCTGCTGGAAGAAACCAGCCTGACATCAGGCGAAATCGCCGCCCGCTGTGGATTCATTGACCAGAGTTCGTTTACACAACATTTCCGCACCCGGATCGGCATGACGCCTGCCCGCTATCGAAATAGCCACTGAAATACCGTCGTGGCAACATCCGGACGGCGGAGTATGCAGCCGCTGGGCGGATGATCTGGGCGTGAAAACAGGGCAAGTTGCAATAAAATCTTTGAACATTTTTTATCCGCACTGTCCAATTGCACTGGTGAACGTAATGAGTGTAAAAGAAATGTTTGAATTTTGCTTTTCCTGAAAACTCCCTCTATGCTGATGATATTGGATTTCACATGATCAAAGCAGACAATTTATTTAAACAATTTGGTCACAAAAGAGCGGTGGACGGAATTTCGTTTGCCGTCGAACGCGGCGAGGTGCTTGGTTTCCTCGGCCCGAATGGCGCCGGGAAATCCACCACCATGCGGATGATCACCGGTTTTATTCCACCAACCGGCGGCACGGTAACCGTGGGCGGTTTCGACATCGTGGACAATCCCATAGCCGCTAAAAAACTCATCGGCTATCTGCCGGAAAATGCGCCGGCTTACACCGACATGACGGTGCAAGGCTTCCTGAATTTCGCGGCGGAAATGCGCGGCCTGCGGGGCACGGAGAAAACCAAAGCCGTCCGGCGCGCGGTGGAGATGTGCTTTCTCGAATCCGTGCTGCATCAAAGCGTGGACACACTTTCCAAAGGATACCGGCACCGCACTTGTTTCGCGCAATCCATCATCCATGACCCGGAAGTTTTGGTTCTCGACGAGCCGACCGACGGCCTTGATCCAAACCAGAAGCACGAGGTGCGTCAGCTCATTCGCCGGATGGGCGAAAAGAAGGCGATTATTTTTTCCACGCATATCTTGGAGGAGGTTGACGCAGCCTGCACGCGGGCCATTATCATTGATCGCGGCCGCATCGTCGCCAATGGCACGCCAAAAGAGCTGCGGCGCAAATCAGACTGGGCCGGCGCCGTAACATTGCGGGTGAACGGCATCGCCGCCACGGCGGTCGAGGAAAAATTGAATCGTTTGCACGCCGCGAAAAAGGTCACCACCGAAACTAGCGGCAATCGCGTCGCGGTGACGGTGTTTCCACGCACGGCCGGTGATGGCGATCTCACGCGCGAAGTCATCGAGGCGACCAGCGGCTGGCTGGTCGAGGAATTGCGCACCGAGGAAGGCCGGCTCGACGAGGTGTTCCGCCGGATCACGCTTCCGGACATCAAGAACTGAAATTTAACACCTGCACTGCATCTCCTGAATATGAATTCTTTGGGCAACATCAAAACCATTTCCAAGCGCGAGCTGCTGGCGTATTTCACGTCCCCTGTCGCGTATGTGTTCATCGTGATTTTTCTGCTGCTGAACGGTTTTTTCACGTTCATGGTCGGCGGACTTTTAGAGCGAGGCGAGGCATCGCTTGCCAATTCGTTCTTCATGTGGCATCCGTGGTTTTATCTTTTCCTGGTGCCGGCGGTCGGCATGAGGTTGTGGGCGGATGAACGCCGCGTTGGCACTTTGGAACTGCTGCTGACCATGCCCATCGCGCCGTGGGAAGCCATCGTCGGCAAATTCATCGCGTCATGGCTGTTCCTAGGCCTCGCGCTCGTGCTGACCTTTCCGGTGGTGTGGACGGTCAATTACCTTGGCAGCCCGGACAACGGCGTCATCTTCGCGGCCTACGTCGGCAGCTGGCTGATGGCGGGCACGTACCTTGCGGTGAGTTGCATCACGTCGGCCATCACGCGCAGCCAGGTGGTCAGTTTCATCATCTCGGTGGTGGCATGCCTCTTTCTGATTCTCGCGGGGTTTCCGCCGGTCATCAATCTGCTGCAAAACCTCACGCACAACTGGCAATGGCTCGTGAGCACCGTCACTTCGTTCAGCGTCATCACGCATTTCGACGGCTTCGAAAAAGGCGTGCTCGATTCGCGCGACGTGATTTTCTTCCTATCGGTGATCGGCTTCTCGCTGTTCACCACGAGCGTGATTCTGCGGACGCACCGCACCAGTTAATTTCCGGAGGCAATGATGCAAAAAAAGTCACTTGAAACCATTCTCTATTCGTCGGCGGGCATTGTCGTGATGCTCGTGATCCTGGTCGCCGTCAATGTCATCACTGGCGCGTGGCCGATGCGCGCGGACTTGACGCAGGAGAAAGCCTACACGCTTTCCGCCGGCACCAAGGCCGTGCTTAAGCGATTAGACACGCCGGTGAAAATCCGTTTCTATTGCACGCAGAGCGAAACGGCCACGCCGGAAACCGTCTATCTGAAAGATTACGCCCGCAAAGTCGAAGACCTGCTGCACGAATACCAGCAAACCGCAGGAAAAAACCTCATCCTCGAAAAATATGATCCGCAGCCGGATTCGGACGCGGAGGATTCTGCCCGATTGGACGGCTTGGAACCGCAGCAACTTTCAGGTGGCGACAATTTTTATCTCGGCCTTACCGTGGGCCTTGCCGACCAACACGTGGCGATTCCATTCCTTGCCCCGAATCGCGAACGCCAGCTGGAATATGATTTGACACGCGCCATCACGCAGGTGGTGTCGCCGGAAAAACCGGTCGTCGGCGTGATGAGCGGGCTGCCGGTGTTCGGCGGCGCGATGAATCCGATGATGATGCAGACCGGCCAGCAGCCCGAGCCGGCGTGGACGCTCATCGAGCAGCTGAAGCAGGATTTCACCTTGCGCCGCTTGGAGATGGACACCGACAAAGTCGACGACGATGTGAAAGTGTTGTTCGTCATTCATCCGAAAGACATTTCCGACAAGGTACAATTTGCAATTGACCAGTTCGTGCTGCGCGGCGGCAAACTCATCGCGTTCCTTGACCCGATGTCGGCCATCGCCAGCCGGCAGCAGCAGAACCCGATGATGGGTGGCGGTGGCGGCGGCAGTTCGTCGTCGCTCGACAAATTGCTCAAGGCATGGGGGCTTCAGTTCGACAGCAGCAAAGTGGTCGCGGATCTGGATTTCAAGATGCAGTTGCAGGATCGCAACGGCCAGCCGTCCGATGCGCCTGCGTGGCTTGGCCTCACCGCCGATGGCATGAATCGTGACGACATCGTTACCAGCTCGATTGACAGCCTATGGCTGCCGATGTGCGGCGCGTTTACCGGCACGCCCGTCACCGGCCTCAAGGAAACGGTTTTGCTCAACAGCAGCAAAGACGCGGCGCTCGTGGACAGTTTCATGGCGGGCATGGGCGGCGGCGCGGTGATGAAAGGATTCAAGCCGACGGGCGTGAATTACCGGCTCGCGGTGCGGCTCACCGGAAAATTCAAGACCGCTTTCCCTGACGGCAAGCCGCAGGAACCGGGCAGCACGAACAGCATCGCGAAGCCCGCCGACATTTCGTTGAAGGAATCTAAGGCAGAAACCTCGGTTGTGCTGGTCGGCGACTCGGACCTGCTGGCGGATGATTTTTCGCTGCGCAAAGTGCAAAGCCCGTTCGGCGCGATGGTCAGCCCGATGAACGCGAATCTGGATTTCGTGCAGAATCTTGTTGAGCAGATGGCCGGCGACAGCAACCTCATCGGCGTGCGCAGCCGCGCCTCGTTGAGCCGACCTTTCACACGCATCAAAAAAATGGAGGCTGCGGCCGCGGCGCGCGGGCAGGCGAAGATTGATGAATTACAGCAGAGTTTGAACGACACACAACAGCGATTGGGCGAATTGCAGCAGCAGAAAAAAGACAAGGATCAGCGGTTCATCCTGTCGCCGGAGCAGAAGGCGGAGTTGGAAAACTTCCGCAAGAAGCAGGCGGAGGTCAGCCGCGCGCTGAAACAGGCGCAAAAGGATTTGCGCAAAGAAGTCGTGTCGCTGGAGACGCGGCTCAAGTGGCTTAACATTCTGGCGATGCCGTTCGCCTTCATGGCGGCGGGCGTGGGCATCGCCCTCATCAAACGAAAAAAAACCTCGGCCAAATGATTTTGAATTTTCGCGTGAAGACCATGAAGCGGGCGAAGGAAGTCCGACGAAAAGCCAACCTTCACCGCCTTCGCGTCCTTCGGGCGATGCAAATCGAAACAACATGAACCGGAATCAATTCGTCATCCTTCTCGTGCTCGTTGCCATTCTCGGTGCGGCGGGCTTGGTCATCCACCAGCGCGGTCAACAATCCTGGCACAGCGCCGGCCAGGCCATCGGACAGAAATGGCTGCCGAATTTTCCCGTCAATGACATCGCGCAGATCGTCGTCAAGTCCGGCACGAACCAACTCAATCTGGCTCGCCGCGACAACATTTGGTGCGTGGCCGAGCGCAGCAATTATCCGGCAAATTTTTCGCAGATCAGTGAATTACTCCTAAAACTTGCAGATTTGAAAATCGCGCAGGTCGAGGAAATCGGGCTGTCGCAACTGGGTCGTTTTGAATTGCTGCCCGCCGGTGCCGGCGCGAACACCGGCACGGCAGTGGAATTCAAGGACGCCAGCGGAAAGACGCGCAATGCCGTTCTGCTCGGCAAAAAACATCTGCACAAGCCGGCGGCGAATTCCCGGTTCGGTGGCATGGGCGACGAGGGCTGGCCGGATGGCCGTTACGTCAAGGCAGACGACGCTAAAACGGTGGCGCTGATTTCTGACGCGCTCGACAGCGTGCAGCCAAAGCCGGAGAGCTGGCTGAACAAAGATTTCTTCAGCATCGAAAAGCCGCGCAGCATGGCGGTGCAATTTCCGGAAGCGACCAATTCGTGGAAGCTATCGCGAGTCTCGGAAACGAACGACTGGCAACTCGCCGACGCCAAAGCCGGCGAGAAGCTGGACGACGCCAAAACCTCCGGCGTGACGAGTCCATTCAGTTCACCCAGTTTCAACGACGTATTATCCGGCGACACAAAACCGGAAACGGCTGGTTTGACAAATGTCACGACGGTTACGGTCGAGACCTTTGACGGTTTCATTTATACCATCAAGCTTGGCCAGAAACGCGGCGAAGATTTCCCGCTATCATTGACCATAAACGCGAATCTGCCGGCAAGTCGCCTTGCCGCGAAGGATGAAAAGCCGGAGGATAAAATCAGTCGCGACCATGAGTTTGCCGGCCAGCAGAAAAAACTCGCCAGTAAACTGGCCAGCGAAACGCGGCTGGCAAAGTGGATTTATTTCGTGCCGGGCTACACGGTGGAATCATTGCTCAAGCCGCGTGGGGAATTGCTCGCCGACACTAAAAAGGACGAGAAGTCGGCGGCAACGACCAAGTGATTTGAAATCCCGGCCGCCGGCCCCTGGTTGCGCTCCACGCCAGTCGCGGCGCTGAAAAGGAGCAATGAAGTCTTGAAAAACAGCTTATGAGAACAGCCCTTTTGATCTTCCTATTCGTGGCCATGGAGGTAATTCTCAGGGCTGCTAGCCTGTTCACCCCTCCTGAAGCTCCGTTTGTCACCACGCTTAATGAAGAACTTTATCGCGTGATTCTTCCGGCGGGGACGATTGAATCGGCACAGACACTGATCGATGAAGCCCGAAGAGCAAGACCCGAGGTTCACCTGATTTTAGAAGCAAGCGGTCCTTTGGTGGTCACGGCCAATCCACTCCGGCTTGGCTCACGAATGAGCCTTCATTTGTCATCCGCCGCCGGAATCACGGCAGATCGCGCCGCTTCCGCTGCGAGCCTGATTGACATTGAAAAGGCGGATTATGTTTCAGTTTCCTCATCGGGTCCCGGGCCTGCCCTGCTGGATGGAGGGAAAAAAAACATTGTGGGTATCAAGATAAATGAGGGTGTCCGGATAAACTTGGACTACCTGCAAATTGTCGGTTGCGCCAATACAGGTATTGCGTTGTGTGGCCGAGACGCAATGAAGGTAAATGAGGCCTGCAGCGTGACCCGATGTCTTTTCACCGGCAATGGGGATGGGCTCCGGGTGGAGCAGTCGGCGGCGTTCATGTGTTTGGATAACGAGTTCAAAAATCAATCTGGAACCGCCCTGACGGTTAAATCCTTGTGCGGTGTCGTGGCAGGGAATTTATTCAGGTCAAATAAAGCGGCCATTCAAAACAGCTCGGATCGCGGCGTAATAACGCGCAACATCATTGAAGACGCCCAGGCGCTTGAGTTGACTCCCGAGAGTTCGGGAATCCTGGTAAGTGAAAACCGGAGTTCCATTCTGGACCTTAGGATTGCTCTCGACGGGAAGAGTCATCAATTTTTTCATAACACGCTCGACGGATCAGTGAGACTTGCGCCGAATTGCGGCGAGATTCTTCTATTGGCGAATAAAGGACTCAAGCCGGTTGCCGCCGCGTCAAATCTCAAATTCTTTAATCCCCCCACCTTGGGATATCCGCATAAAGATTCATTGATTGTTCCCGGGATGGACCGGTTTGATCTGACCGTCCCTGGCGGAAAGGAAAAAGTGACCGAAACCATCAATGCCACCAGCGGGAAAAAGTCGGTTGCCAAAGAAAAAGCCGTGCCAGTGGATTTGGCTCAAGTGCAGCAAGCTGTCAACCAGGCAGAGACAGCGCATCCCAACGCGGTTCTGGTATTGCATCTTGAAGGGGAATATCTCTCCCATTCAACCAGAGGATTAGAGCTTCCGCCGAACACCTGTGTGATTTTACAAGGAAGGATTCTTGCCGATTACGGGACTCGTATCGAGCCTCAATATACAAAAGAAGCGCCGCTTTCGCAGGTTGTTCTGATGCCGGCAAGCGGTTTTGGCTCTTTTTCCGGCGGGACTTTGGACGGTGGCAGGCAGGCTTTTTTTCCAATGAATGCCGCAACGAAAAGCATTGCCCTGATTGAGGGAGTCAATCTGACCGCCGGTGCGCGTGACGGCTTTTATAGCAAAGGACGCGATGCCCAAGCCCCCGTTTTTATTTATCGTTGCAATGTTTCCGAAAATCTTGGCCGCGGGATTTGGAGCCATGTTGCAACCCGCGTTCACTCCATTGCGAACACTGTCACCGGCAACCGGAGCGATGGTATCGATCTTGATGCCTTATCAAAGGACGGCACGGCACTTTTCAACGTCAGTTGTGGCAACCGCCGACATGGTGTTTTTATCGAGGAAGGCATTAAGCACCACATCGTCCTTGGCAACACAATTTCGGGAAATACCGGTTCGGGCATCCATGTTTGGAATGAGGAGGTCAAAGGCAATACCGGATCAAATGTGATTGCGGCCAATCACTGTGACGCTAATGGTCGCGGCATTTCGGTGGGAGGGCGAAGCGATGACAAAACCGCGAATGAAAATTATATATTTAATAATGTTTGTCGCCAGAATATTACTGACGGCTTCCGCACTGGAAATGCAAAGGCGCGAAACAATTATTTTAGCCAATGCATCGCCGGGGAAAATAATGAGAAAGATTTAAGTGCTCCTGAATCGGCTCAAGCTTACATATTTAACGATGTTGCTCGTAATTTGAAATACTAAACACAGCGGCTTACTCCTATTCAACATGCTCCTTTTCCAATGGACGGTTATGCTATAATGATGGCTGGTTAATAATCAACCAGCGTAAGTTTATAATGTTACTCAAAATGGGCGACCCACCCATACTGAGACTTGTGGGTTGTGTTTTTATGGGTGATAATGCCCCATTCATGTCAACCGAACGAACAACCCCTTCCAATTTAATTTTCAGGTTTCAACCCGTCTCTTGGAATGGATGCTTGGCTAGGCATTGAACGGAGGCTTCATTGTTTCATGAGTAAATTCCCCAAAAATCTTCCAGCAGTTCTATGGATGTGGCTTGTCGTATTCGCGACGCAAACGGCTTTGGCGCAAGGCACGGGGTTGGCGGGTGATTACTTTGCCACAACCAATTTTAGCGGAACCAAAACCACCCGCGTGGACGCTATGGTGAACTTCGACTGGGGCACGGGGTCGCCGGGCTTTGGCGGGCTGGGCTCAAACAATTTCTCTGTCCGCTGGTCGGGACAGATTCAGCCACTCTACAGCGACACCTATACGTTTTACGTCACCGCCGATGACGGCGCGACGCTGTGGGTCAACAATCGCCTGATTGTCTCGCGGTTGTTCGCGGTCACGAATGCGGGGATGACAGGACAAATCGCCCTCAAAGCCGGGCAGCGGGTGAATATCATGCTGGAGTATTTTGAAACGACCAACAACGCCAACATCCGGCTCGAATGGTCCAGCACCAACCAGGTGCGCGAAGTGATTCCCCAATCGCAGCTATATTCCAACACGCTGCCGTCGGAGCGCGGCTCGATCCTAAGGGAACACTGGGCGAATCTGCCAGGCACGTCCATCACCAATCTCACCAATTCCCCAAATTACCCGAATCTGCCTGATGGCCGCGAAAATTTCCTGAGCTTTGAATGTTTGCAGACCAACTGGGCCACCAATGTGGGCACGCATTTGACCGGCTACCTGATGCCGACGACCAATGGTGTTTACACCTTTGCCGTGGCGGCCAGCGATACGGCACAATTATGGTTGAGCACGGACACCAACCCGGCGAACCGGCAGCTGATTGCCTACGTCACCAATGCCACGGCGTTTCGGGACTGGTCAAACCAAGTTTCGCAGATCTCCACGGGCATCACGTTGGTGGGCTGGCAGAAGTATTATATCGAGCTGTTACATAAGGCTGGGACGAACAACAATTATTACTCGGTGGGCTGGCAGCCGCCGGGGGCGACGCAATTCAGCGTGATTGGGGCGGACAACCTGGTTCCGGTCGGATTGAACAATTCGTTGCCGGGGCAGGCTAGCATTTTCAACACGCTGGCGCAGTCGCATCCGCGGCTGTTTGCGACGGCGGAACGGTTCAAATGGTTGCAGCAGCAGATCACCAACAACCCGACGGGCCAGCCGGCGCTGTGGTATGCCTCGATTTACAGCAGCGCCACGAATCTGCTTAATACGAATGCCAATCCGCCGGTGGCTTACAGCTTGAGTATAAGGAGCCAAATATTGGATCAAAGTCGTGCGGTGAAGGCGCGCATTTATCAGCTCGGCCTGGCTTGGAAGATTTCCGGCAACACAAATTTTGCCGAGCGGGCGTGGATCGAACTTAACGCTGCCGGTAATTTCCCTGACTGGAACCCGGTCAACAGTTTTCTCGACACCGCCGAGATGACGGCCGCTGTCGGTGTTGGTTACGATTGGTTTTACGAATATTGGAACTCCACCCGGGCCAATTTTCTGGTCACGAACATTATTACCAAAGGGCTGCTGGCTGGCCTGACAAACTACCAGAACAACGTTGGCTGGGCGCAGTCTTCCGGTAATAACTGGAACCTGGTTTGTAATGGCGGCTTGACGGTGGGGGCGTTGGCAATCGGCACTAATTCCCCAATTGCCTCAGCAATTTTGACCAATGCCATTCCGTCGTGCTGTGCGGTGATGCAGCATTATCTGGTGGACAACGGTGCGTGGTATGAAGGTCCCGGCTACTGGGATTACGCTTGTGACTACAATTTTCGGATGTGCTCCAGCCTCCAGTCGGCTCTCGGTTCCGATTACGGCATCAGCACCACCAACGGCGATTACAACGCCGGGCTATTTGCCGTGCTGCTGGACAGCGCTAATAAGCGAAATTTTAATTTCTCCGATGCTGGTGAAGGCCTTTCCGGCGCCTCGCAAGGGCCATACATGATGTGGTGGGCACGGCGTTTCGATGTGCCAGCTTATGCCGCCTACCAGCGCACGAACAACACCGCCGATGCGTTGAGCGATTTGTGGTGGGACGGTCGTGGGGGCGACCCGGTGAGCGAAAACATCGGGAGCGACATTCTTTTTGTGGGCCAGACGATTAACAACCCAAACTTCCTCTCGCAAAATATCGGAGTGTTCCGCTCCTCCTGGGGCGATGCCAGCGAGACGTTTCTGGCTTTCAAGGGCGGTAATAATGGTGCCAGCCACGGCGACTTGGACGCTGGGACGTTTGTGCTCGAAGCACTTGGCAATCGCTGGGCCTTGGATCTCGGTGCCGACAACTATGCGTTGAACGGCTATTTTGATTCCAATCCAAATAGCGCGACCAATCGCTGGGACTATTACCGAATGCGCGCGGAGGGCCAGAACACCATTGTCATCAATCCCGGCAACGGCCCCGACGCCGCCCTCAACACCGTTGCGCCGGTGCTCAATTTCCAGAGCAAGCCGGGCGTGCGCGCTTTCGCCGTGATGGACCTGACACCGGCGGTGACCCCCAATAGCGTCCAGCGCGCCTGGCGCGGTTTCCAGTTGTTTGGCTCGCAACGCAAGCAGGTGTTGATGCAGGACGAGATTGTGGGGGCGACCAACGCTACGGTCTGGTGGTTCATGCATTACCAAAGCAGCGCCACATCGGTTGCTCTCTCCGCGGATGGCAGCAGCGCGACGATGACTCAAGGCACCAACCGGCTTTGGGTTAAAATCCTTAGCAGTGGTGGGACGTTTCAAATTATGAATGCGCTGCCCCTGCCGACCTCGCCTAATCCGGTAAATCAGAATCCGAACGCAATTTATCAAAAACTAGCCATCAATCTTACTGGCGTGACCAACACCACCATAGCGGTGTGGTTCGTGCCGTTGACGTCCAGCCAGGTGCCGCCGGTGGTACCTCCCACGCTCACGCCGCTTGCCCAATGGCAAATTCCAGAGACGAATCCACCCGTCGCAGCGGACGGTTATTTTACTACGCCGGAAAATACCACCTTGAATGTTAATCTCACGACCTTGGTCACGGACACATCCACGCCAGTGAGTAATCTGGTTTACACAGTCAGTAATGCGACTAACGGGACAGTCAGCATGCTGGCTGACGGGGTGACAGCGCAATTTACACCGGCGACAAATTTCTATGGCACCGGCCAGTTTCTCTACACCGCGACGGATGGGGCGGGCAACAGTGCCACGGCGGCGGTCATTGTGACAGTGCAACCGTTGGCGTGGTATTGGGACACCTCGACCACCGCCGGCCTGCAGCCCGCCAGCGGCAACTGGGACAATGTGACAGCAACCTGGTCCTCCAGCTCCGCCGGCTCAAATCCATTGCTGGCGTGGCCTACGCTGGGCAACGACGCAGTGTTCATAGGTGCATCAGGCACGTATACTATATCGATCACTGGCACGCAAAACGTAAATCAAATCTCCACCACCAACGGCACATGGATTTTCACCAATGGCGCCCTGAATCATTTCAACGGGGCCATGACCATCACCGCCAACGGCGACACCACGCTGGCGGTGCCGCTTACGGCCAGCACCGATTTGACCAAGCTGGGCACGAACCGGCTGACGCTCGGTGCGCCGGCAAGTTTTTCCGGAAATATTTTTGTGCCTGCCGGCGCGCTCCGCAGCGTCACGAACAATGCGCTGCCCGCCACCGCTTCCCTTGTGTTGGGGACAAGCACCACCGCCGGTGCGCTGGACTTCTCTTCGGCGAGCCAGACGCTCAACGGCCTCACGGTCATCACCACCAACGGTGCGGTGACCAACCTGGTCAGTGTGGGCGGCGGCCAGACGCTGGCGATCACCGATGATGTCACCATCGGGGCGGACGCCAGCACCAACAGTTTCACGATCACAACGATGACCGGCGGCGGTTCGCTGGTGGTCACCAATGCCGCGCCACCGAATTTCACCGTCGGCCTTGGGTCGGCCACCGTCAACGGGCCAGGTAACAGTGGCACGCTCAATTTGGCTAGGCTGGGCAGCGTCGCGCTGGGCACCACCAATTTCCCGCTCGGAGAATTGCGGATTGGGTATGGCAATGGTGCCGGCGGAGCATCCAGCGCCACGCTCACGCTTTCGGACACCAATAACACCATCGCAGCCACCACGGTTCAAGTTGGCAATTCCCTGGGAAACAATGGCACCCCGGGCACGTTGATGCTCGGGGCCGGAACCAATGTTCTGACGGCGGACACGCTCAACATCGGCCTGTGCAAGGTGGCGGGCACGGTTTCATTTGCCGCGCAGACGAACGGCAGTCCCGGCAGCGTGATCATCGGCGGAATGACCGGACCGGCCACTGCCATATGGATTGGTTACAAGAACGGGACCGGAACGGCGGCCAATCCCACCAGCACGCTGAATTTGCAGGGCCACCTTGCGACGGTGACGGCCAGCTCTTTGGCCATCGCTGTGGAGAACGGCAGCGGCATCGGCGGTGAGACGAGCTCGCTGTATTTCAGTGGCGGCACTTTCACCGTGACCAACGTCCTCGTCGCCGCCAAAAGCAGCACCAGCACCGGTCCCGCCACCGGCACGTTGAACTTGAGTGGCGGCACTTTTACGGTCTTTGACGGCGGCAGTTTCACGCTGGCCCTCCAGATCAACACCGGCACCGCCAGCGGCACCTTGAACCTCACCGGCGGCACCTTGAACTCGCAGGTGGACATACTGGATGGCGGCGGCACCAGCACCGTTACGCTTAACGGTGGGACGCTGAATCTGTTTGGAAACAATCTGGGCTCGGCCACGAACATCAACACCCTCAATTTCCAGTCCGGCACGCTAGCGAACGTCGGCGAGATTAACGCCGGCAGTCCGCTGGTGAAAACCACTGCCGGCACGCTGACGCTTGCCGGCACAAACACCTACACTGGCGCGACGACCATCAATGCGGGCGAGTTGGTGGGAGCCA